>Ga0209163_1000286_pt1 | contig 114351 bp, 95 predicted proteins | sample MTBAKSrepl2MetaG_FD_187457 | JGI IMG/M metagenome (GOLD analysis project Ga0209163, IMG submission 187457) | Enrichment culture microbial communities om Arthur Kill intertidal strait, New Jersey, USA, that are MTBE-degrading - MTBE-AKS2 (Arthur... | ecosystem: Environmental > Aquatic > Marine >...
CGCCGAGATGGCCATGAGGAGGTTGTTGAATTCGTGGGCGGTCCCCCCGGCCAGGGTCCCTATGGCCTCGAGCTTCTGGGCCTGCAACAGCTGATGATGCAGGCGTTCCTGCTCCGTGATGTCCCGCAGGACATACACCCAAAAACCAATATCCGACGCAGGATAAACCGCTACCTCCGCCGTCATCTTCAGGGCCGGAATCTCCATCTTCCGGACTCCACCGCCGGAAATCTCCTCCGGACCCGCTAGACCCACCACCTCCTCACAGCCCCGACCCAGTATCCCAGACAAATCCAGACCAAGACGATCCGCCAAACTCACGTTCCCCTGAAGGATGCGGCCGGTCGTATCCGTCAGAAAAATCGGATCGCTGATGGCGTCAAACGTAGCCTCCCACCTCTCCTTCGCCGCCGCAAGAGCCTCGTCCTTCGACCGCAGACCCGAAACCATCGCACCAAAATCCCGCGTCAACTCGGCCAGCTCGTCCGTACCCGTCACAACCGGCAGAGGATAGTCCAGCTCACCCCGCCCAATGTGTCGCGTCGCCTCACACAAACGCGTCACAGGACCAGCTACCCGGTAGGCCACATACCGGGCCAAAGCCGCCCCCAACACCAAATACACCAAAACCAAAAAGAGATGCGTCGCCAGCGTACGGCGCCACCCCTCAAAAAACGGCTGGTGCGAAAGCACCGCCGCAACCCAGCCGATCTGCTGCGCCTCCATATCCTCCGACGCAGCCGGAATGTCCGAACCCGCATCCAACCACACGGGCGAAACAATGCAGGTCACCTTCCCCAACTCCGGCATGGAATACCGGACCGTCCAAAACCCACCATGGGCCGACGCCAAAGTCACGTCCGGTACAGGGAGCCCCCTTGTTCCCTCCTGTGCCAGGATGTTGCCCTGGGCCGAGAACACGAAAAGGCCGACCAGCCCTTTCTCCAGGGTGAAAATCCGGACCGCCGATGCCATCCCGTCTCTGTCCCCGACCAGCAAAGACAATGTCACCGCCCTCGCAGCCCGGCGGGTGATCTGCGCTCCGTATTCGGTTATCTGACTCTCCATATCCCTGGCGGTCAGACAGAGAGAGGATCCGGTCGTCAGAAGAGACAGGGACAAGACAATAGACAATATGCCCCAGTAGAGCCGCTGCCGGTAACTGGAGCTATGACAGCATTCCCGGCTGGACCTGCACAAACGGCTGAAAAAATGCGACAGTCTAGAACTCACCATAGATCTTTGCATTCTGTTCGAGGCCCTGCGGAAGGACAAGACCCAGGTGTTCCTTTATTCGGCGATTCAGTGTCAGGACCGGTTCGCTGGGATAGCGGATTTGGAAGCCCTGTCCCAGAGGAGCGTCAAGGAGTCCCTGAACGGCCTGCCCGAGCTGCAGTCCGAGGGCCCTGTTGCTCACACTCAAGGAGAAGAGGGCCCCTTGACGGGTGGCCTTCTCGGCGCTTCCTATCACGGGGACCCTCTGGCGGTAGGACTGTTCCAGCATGTGCTCCTGCACCGCGGCAGGGAAGAGTTTCGGGGATGGTATCCACCAGAACACATCGGTTTCTTCGATGATTTTGGGAAGTACCCGGAGAACGGTCCGTGGATCCGCGACTTCGTAAGTGATCAGCTCGAATCCTCGTGCGTAAGCCATTTCTTCAGCCCGCCTGCGGTAATCAGGCAGGAGATCAAAGGAATAAATCACCCCTACCCTCCGCGCCCCGGGAAGTATCTCGGTGAGCGAGGAGAAAATCCTTTCCGGGTCGGCAAGCATCGAAATCAACATCGCCGGCCTGGAACCTGCGCGCCTTGCGTATTGTTCTGCATCCAGCACATAGGTGAGAACAAGGGGAGTTTCGGGAAACTCGGTCAGAGCGAGACCGGCAGCGTCGGGTCCGATCGCTACCACAGCCTGGGGGAAATCATGCCGTCGGATTCCCGCGGTATCTTCATAGGTTCATAGGTATCCAGCACAGAGAAAGAAATGCGGTCACTCCAGCCTTCCTCCATCCCCTGCAACACCTCGGCATACGGCTTGACCGCCCTGTGGGTGATCACGAGCACCTCTGGAGAGGCCGTCAGCCCCAGGGGCGCACTCAACAATCCCCAGGCACAAAGCCACAGCAACCCCACGAACAGCCATCGCCACATCATTTTCATCGATACCAGACGGCCAGGGAGTTCAGTTCCGCCTTCGCCGACAGGTGCAGGCACGCTGTTTCTCCAGAGCTGCAATTGACATTTCAGGGCTTACGACCGGCACCGTCCCGCGCTTCGCCATCGGGCGCATGGATCCAAACGCCGGCGCCGCCTGGACATAATGCACTATCGCGAGCACCCCCAGGGTCCCGGGCCGGAATCCATAAGATCCAAAACCCGAGCTGATCCCTGGCGAGGCCCGATCAAACATAGAATGCAATCGCACCGAATTCAATCGGGTTTCTCCGGTAACGGTACAGGCCCACTCCGGCGGCCTTCCGCACTCTTAAAACCAGGGACTGCGCACCACCGTGAAGTTTCGCTCTGCAGATATACCGACGATTCCCGTCTCGAGGCGCCCCGGAGGTTCTTCGACCAATGCCCCCGGACATCAAGACCAGGAGCATCGGGTCCTTCGTGCGCACGGACTCCCCAGCCGGAAGAGACGGCCTTCCGGACTAATTCTGAACCGCATAGCGCGACGTCTTGACCTCGTCGGCTACCTGTTTCCGTATTTCCCGCAGGTCCGGAAGAATTGTCAAAAAACAATCAAATATTTCAGGATCAAAGTGACTACCCCTTCCCCCGGCCATGATATCAAGGGCCCGTTCCTCAGAAAAGGCGGGCCGGTAGACCCTGTCGTGGACCAGAGCGTCGTAAACGTCGGCGACGGCGACGATGCGGGCTGATGGGGGGATACGCTCTCCTGCCAGGCCCCGAGGATACCCTGCTCCGTTCCACTTTTCATGATGACACAGGGCGATTTCAGACGCCATTGCGAGCAGGGGAATGTCGGAATGCCCCAATAGCTGGGCGCCGATGAAGGTGTGCCCTTGCATGACTGCGAACTCGTCCGCCGTGAGCTTTCCAGGCTTGAGCAAGATCCTGTCCGGGATGCCTATCTTGCCCACATCGTGCATGGGGGCAGCCACCTGGATGTCGTCCGTTTCCTTGAGACCCCATCCCATGGCCCCGGCAAGTAGGGCAGCATACAGACCGATACGCCGGATGTGGGCCCCTGTCTCCTCGTCCCGGTACTCCGAAGCCGACACGAGCCGCAGGGCAATCTCCTCCTCCCTGCGCCGACAATCGGCGGTCCGTTCCCGCACTTTCCGTTCGAGCATCCGCTCGTAATCCTGACTCTTTAGCGCAAGCCGACGCCTCTCCAAGGCGTTTGCCACGTTGATGATCAGTTCGTTCCTGTCAAACGGCTTGATCACATACCCGTATGCGCCAAGTTTCAGGGTCCGGACACCTGTATCCCGGTTATCCACGGCGGTCGCCATGATGACCGCCATGGAAGGATACCGCTGCCTGACGATCTCCAGCAGCTCCATCCCTGACGTGCCCGGCATCATGATGTCGGACACCATGAGTTCATACGTGTCTTCTTCGAGCAAATCCAAGGCCTCATTCCCTGATCGGGCCACCGAACAGTCATACCCTTCGATCTCGAGCCACCTGGCGATAACGTCGCAGACATAAGGCTCATCGTCAACTACGAGGGCCTTCACTGCAGACCGAGGCGCTGCCCTCGAATGCACGTGCATTTTCATGCTTCAATCCCTATGATTTCATAAGCTATCTTTCTTTCAGGCTCATCGGGCGAAAAAGGGCACCGGATTAATCCAAAAAAGATGCGTTTCCTCCTGATACATCCCTGGGCGTCGGACGTCGCGGCCTTCAATTTCTGGGTCCGGCCGCTCGGCCTCTATGCGCTGGCCGAGTGGCTCTGGGAGCGTGGCGGGAGTCCCGTGTTGGTGGACTGTCTTTCTCCGGCTCAAGCCCCGGGCAAGTTCCCCCGCCAACCTGTACCAACACCAGCCCCCCTTGCCGGCTTTCCCCGCAGATTCGCCCGCTATGGGATCGGCCAGGAAGAATTCGATGAGAGAATTCGCGCCGTCGGGGACTTCGACGCCGTCCTGATCACGTCGGCCATCTCCTACTGGTATCCTGGCATCCAGTGGACTGTGGATCGCATCAGGTGCGTGACCCAGGCCACTCCTTTGATTCTGGGAGGCGTGTATCCTACGTTGTGGCCTGATCACGCCCGGGTCCACGCCGGTGCCGACCATGTGATCGAAGGTCCCCTGGAGACCTCGGGAGGAAGACTCGCGAGGCTCCTCGGCCTGCCGGCTGACCCAATCCGGCCCCGGACCCCCTGGTACACGCTCGGATTGCACGACGGGGCCTCCTACGCCGCCATCAGGACCGCCCGGGGTTGTCCTTTCCGTTGCAGCTACTGTGCATCGCAGCGGCTTTCCATGGGCTTCGAACCTCGGCCCGCGCACTCCGTCCTCTCGGAGCTGATCGCCCTTTCCTCCCGTGGGATCACCGATATAGCGTTCTATGACGACGCGCTCCTCGTGGAATTCCAGGCCCGCCTCCTGCCTGTCCTGCAAGAGGTGGTGCGGCGGGGGTTGCGGCTGCGCTTCCACGTCCCCAACGGAATGCATGCCCGGTTTGTAACCCCGAGCGCTGCGGAATGGATGGCAAGGGCTGGATTCGTCACCATCCGCCTGGGTCTGGAAACAACGGATCCCGAGCGCCAGAGAGAGACCGGCGGAAAGGTGACGTCCTCTGAAGTGACCATGGCGGTCGGCAATCTTATTAGGGCAGGCATCCCGTCCGGCAACATCGGGGTCTATCTTCTTCTGGGCCTTCCGGGCCAACGCCTTGAAGAGATACGGCAGGCCATGGCCTTCGTGGGCGGTCTCGGGGTCAGGCCGTATCTGGCCGAGTTCTCCCCCATTCCAGGCACCAGGGAATGGGATAGGCTCTTGGCTGCAGGTACATTACCAGCCGGGGCAGATCCGCTCCTCACAAACAAAACAGTCTTTGTCCGAAGGTATTCCGGCCACCGGATCACCGACATCGAGGATATCATGAATGCCTCAAAGAACAGCGCAATCCTGCGGAAATAATGAGCGAAAGCTCAATTCTTGACCGAACGGCATCCCGGTTGTAAAAGATTGAAGTGTTACTGAGAATATATTACGGCAGATGGGGCCGCGTGAATCTCCACACAGGGGGATCCATGAAGGAAAAATCCGAAAAAGAGGTCTTCCGGGACTATCTCAGGAAAAAGGGGTTGCGGTATACCCGGGAACGCGAGCACATCATCGAAGAGATCTTCAAAACGCCCGATCATTTCGACGTGGAAACCCTTCACACCTCCCTGTGGAAGGGAGGGGTGCGGGTCTCGAAGGCCTCTGTTTACCGCCTGCTGCCCCTCCTTAGAGACGCCGGGCTCATCGACGAGATCTATTTCGAGGACGGCCACATGCACTACGAACGAATCTTCGGACGTGACCACCACTGTCATCTCCGGTGTCTGGAGTGCAAACGGATCGAGGAATTTGCCGACGATCGCGTCCACGATATCGAAAGAGACCTGGCGAGGCGTTTTGGATATGCCATCGTGGAACACCGGCTCGAGATCAAGGGCCTCTGTCCGGAATGCCGCGGTCATAGCCGCCAGCGCAGGTGACTTCATCCGCTGACCGGCACCGTCTGAATGTCGTCCTTGTGGAACCGGAAATTCCACCCAATACCGGCAATGTGGGCAGGCTTTGCGCAGCGACCGACTCCATCCTTCACCTGGTTCATCCACTCGGGTTCCGCACGGATGATCGACACCTCAAGAGGGCCGGACTGGATTATTGGACTTGGATCACCGTCAGATATCACAAAGACCTCCAGTCCTTCCTCGCAGAAACCGCCGGGGAAAATCTCCTCTTCTTTTCTGCGCGCCGGGGCCTCCGGTACACCGAGGCCCCATATTCGCCAGGCTGTTTTCTGGTCTTCGGCAGAGAGACGGCTGGACTTCCGAAGTCCCTGCTCGATGAAAACCGGAATGCGACCTTCTCGATACCCATGTGGGGGCATGGGCGGAGCCTGAACCTTTCCACCGCAGTGGGGATCGCCGTGTATGAGGCATACAGGCAGACGGGGCATCCAAGCTGTGAACCACTCAAGGGCACGCCTCAATCCTGAAGACTCAAATAGGGCACCAGAGACCATTTCGGCTCCACGAAATAATCGACCCACTCCGCCGCAGCCTCCCTGAGTGCCCTGTCCGCCGTGGCCAGAAAGAGAGGTGTTTGGGGATCCCTGGCCTTGATCTCCTTCAGCCGCTCCTGGATGAAGAGATCCGCCCTCTGCGATTCGGACCGCCCGTCGGTGAAAACCACAGTCAACCGCCCTCTTTCCTCCACGGCGCAATGGTCTTCCTTGCCGTCGAACACGAGTTCCACCCTCTTCCAATCGGCGGCGCGGAGTTCCCACGAGCGGCAGAAACGGCCCCGAGTAAGGGCAAAGTTGCGACGATCGCTGGCGGCCCATTCCGCCGATGTCTTGATCACGTTGTATCCGTCCACCAAAAGGATGGAATCCTCGCACAGTTTTTGATTTTTTACCACGAAGGCCGACAGATTGGAAATTTCAACCACCTCGCGGCGCCCTGAGAATTCAGGAAGGTGTCCTGCAATCAAGCCAGCCTGCCACATTTTTTTTCTCCTTGCGATGACCTCTTCCAGACGTCCGAGCAAAAGGTCCCTTTCTTCCGGTACGAGCACGAAGGCGAGTGGAGGGCGATTCAGGGCTTCCGCCAGTTCCTCGACCGCCCGTATCCCGGTCTCGTCCACGGGCAGGGCGACGGCATGGGCCAGAAGCGCCTCCGCCACCGGCGAAACGGCTTCTGACGCCCCGGGCAGCATCTGCCTCCATTGAGTCAACTTCAACTCCAGTTCGTGCTGAACCTGACGGAGGGCGACGGCGGGAACGAGGGAATCCGCAAGTGCACCCCGCACATCCCGCAGCGTGGCTTCGAGCCTGGCGATCCTGGCATTGACCGTGGAAAGAAGACCGTAACGCACGTCAAGCCTGCGCTGAACATCGAGGGCGGCGGCGGCACGCTCGACGACATCGTCGACTCCACCGGCGAGTTCCTCCCTCCAAAGGGTATCGGCCGGAAAATCCGGGGCGACGAATTCGGAATAGAAACGTCGCATTCTCGACCGGATCTCGATGTCGATATTTTCATCCAGGGCGTGAAGACGCGTTCGCTGCACCTTCAACTCTTTTTCCAGGGCGGACAGGACGGACAGGCTCCGACGACGCTCCGCTGCCAGCTCCTCAGCCCTCCGCTGCAACGTTTTCACCTGTTTGCCCAGGCGCACCCGCTCGGTCTCACTCTCCTTCAGTCTCGCCTCCGCCTCCGCGAGCCGGGCCTGCAGCCGGTGATTGGGCGTTTCCAGCCCCTTCCCCTCTCCATTCCCGAAATGGCCGGTGAGAGCGATGAGTTCACGCCACACCTCGGGAACTTCTCCCCTGCCTGAAGCGGAGACGCCGGTCCAGAGTCCGCCGGTGCGAAGGATCCGCTCCCCCCGCCGCGCGAGCCGCGGGCGATCGTCGAGGGCCAAGGCGACGGCCAGAGCAGGGTCGCCGGTATCCCGAATCAAATCTCGCCACGACACGAGCAGCCAATGCTCATCATGGACGGCCAGCACCTCGGCCCATCGAAACCACCGGGCGTCTGGAAACGACACGATGAACAGAAGACTGTTGGCCACCGGGGAGGACATGAGCAGAGGGACGAGCTTCGCCTCGACAGCCTCCCGCAAAGTGGGCCTTTTCAACCCGTTCTCCGTGAGCCGAAAACCCGACAGCGCAACCCGGCCCCCCGGGTCTTCGTTCACCGCCCGCAACAGCTTCAGAAATACGGGGGGAGCGAGCTGGGAAAGAAGCCACCGGCAGGCGCCCTCTCCAAGGCGGGGGGGATCCCAATCCTCCAGCATGTCAAAAGGGCCTGTCTCGGACATGGGAACCGATTAACGTCCCTTCCGGCTGTCAAGCAGGAGTGTAACGGGCCCGTCGTTGATCAGATGCACCTGCATGCGGGCCTGAAATCTCCCGGTCGACACCTCTATGCCCCGGGCGAGGATCCGCTCGATCAAAACGCCGTACAACCTTTCGCCCTCTTCCGGGGGCGCGGCGGCGGCAAAGGAAGGCCGGCGCCCCTTCCTCGTATCAGCGCAAAGAGTGAACTGAGACACCACGAGAAGAGAGCCGCGGACATCCCTAACAGAAAAGTTGAGACGGCCAGAGGGATCGTCGAACACCCGCAGCGACCCGCATTTTCCGGCGATGTACTCCGCGTCCTCCTCGGCATCCCCGGATTCTACCCCGACCAGCACGAGCCCCCCCAGGCCGATGCGACCTATCTCCAGGCCGTCCGCCTCCACCCATGCCTCGCTCACCCTCTGAAACACCGCCTTCATGTCGTCGTCTTTTCACCCCGAAAAAATGTAGAGTATACTCTGACTCCTCCGGCGCACTGCACCGCTTTCGTCCCGGCGGCCGCGGCCGAATGCTGAAAAGACCCGTTCGCACCCCATAAATGATGAGAGAACACGACCTTGGTCTAACAGAAATGGGGCAGGAAGTCACGGAGACCGAACTCCGCAACGATACTCTGGCGATTTTGCAGCCCCGGTGTGGCTACCGTTTTTCTGTAGACTCTCTCATCCTCGCGGATTTTGTCCGGCTCCGGCCCCGGGACAGAGTGCTCGATCTGGGCGCGGGCTGCGGGGTGATCAGCCTCATACTGGGACGGCGCAATCCCCGGATCTCCGTCACGGCGGTGGAAGTCCAGGGCGGCCTGGCCGCCCTGGCCAGACGCAACGTCCTCCGGAACCGGCTGGATCGCCGCATCCGTGTCTTCGAGGCCGACCTGAACACTGTAGACCGTTTCATCCCCGCCGGTAGCTGCGACCATGTGGTATGCAACCCCCCGTACAGAAGGCCTTCGTCAGGCCGACTGTGCAAGGATGTCGGTCAGGCCGCAGCCAGGCACGAAATACTCACCGACCTGTCCGCAATCCTTCGCGGTAGCCGGTACGTGCTGCGTCCCGGGGGGCGTATCAGCCTTGTCTACCCCGCCGGACTTTCCGCAAGACTGATAGGAGAGCTGAGGACATTCTCGCTCGAACCGAAACGATTGAGGATGGTACATTCCCGCCCACAGTCTGCGGCCCGGCTGATCCTCATTGAGGGCTGCAAGGATGCGGGAGAGGAGATGACCGTGGCGCCTCCCCTGTTTCTGAACCACGAAGACGGCCTTGGGCACGGCCCGCTCACCCGGCCGGATCTCCCGTGCTGCTCCCGCACCGCTGCCTCGACTTCAGGTAGAGATCCCTCAACGCCCGCCTGAGCTCCGGATCATCCAGGGACTCTGTGAGTTCGTCTGCCCTGGCAAGGATCTTCGCATGCCCGCCTTCCGGTTCTCTTCCAAGCCGCCCCGGCCGGTCCTGCTCCTTGTGGGAACACCACTCCGCCCGGGCTTCGGAAACGTCTCCGAGGACAAACCGCACATCCTTCAGGCCCGCCTCCGGAGGCAGGCGCCTGTTCAATGCGTCCAGGACCATGCACCGCTGGTACGACAATTGCTGCATCCAGACGGAATCCGAGACCACCACCACCAGTGTATCCGTCTCCTGAAACCGCACCGGCCAGGCATGGGTCGTAATCAGGACACCGACGACATCCTCCCAGACATTCCAGATGGAGGACCGGGCGAACCGTTTTCCCCAGCCGCGTGTCGCGGCGAGTTCACCCAGGACCCCTGACAGTCTGGCTGCTCCCCTGCGTTCACCGGATCCCACGGACTATCTTCTCCAGCCTGTTCTCAACTGTCTCGCGGATGGCATCGAGCCTCTCCGCCGTGTCGGCCTCGAAACGCAGTACCAGCACCGGCTGGGTGTTGGACGCCCGTATCAACCCCCATCCGTCAGGAAATACCACCCGTACACCGTCCACGTCTATGATATCATACCTCTCCCGGAACCACCGTTTCGCCTCCTCTACAATGGCAAATTTCCGGTCATCGGGACATTCAACGCGTATCTCCGGCGTGGAAAAGGTCTTGGGGACGTCCTCCAGGAAACGGGACAAGGGGCGGTCGGCGGCGGCCATGATCTCAGCCAGACGCAGCGAGGCGTAAATCCCGTCGTCGTACCCGAAATATCGGTCGGCAAAAAACAGGTGACCACTCATCTCTCCGGCGAGCTGAGCATTTACTTCCCGCATCTGTTTCTTTATAAGCGAATGACCGGTCTTCCACATGATGGGGCGCCCTCCGTGGCGGGCGATGTCTTCATAGAGGGTCTTTGAGCATTTGACCTCCCCGATGACGGCGGAACCCGGATGCTCCTTGAGCACGGACCTGGCGAATATCATGAGCAACTGGTCACCGAAAAGGATACCGCCCTTCTCGTCCACCACTCCCAGTCGGTCTCCGTCGCCATCGTAGGCCATCCCCACATCGGCGCTCTGCTCCAGCACAGTGGCCCGGAGCGTTTGCAGGTTCTCCGGAACTGTCGGATCGGGATGGTGGTGCGGAAAGGTCCCGTCCACATCGCAAAAGAGGGGTGTGACCTCGCAGCCCGCTTGATCGAAGGCCCTGGGGGCCACCTCCCCGGCCACTCCGTTTCCCCCATCCAGGACTACCCTGAGGGGCCGGACCAGCCTGATTTGCTCCCGCATGAGGGCGAGGTACGGAGTCACCACGTCGGCGGTATCCAAAACCCCGAGGCCGGAGGTGAAATCCCCCTCCTCGATCATCCGCCTGAGACCCTGGATCTGGGGACCGTAAAGGGTGGAAGTCCGGACACACATCTTGAACCCGTTGAATTCAGCCGGATTGTGGCTTCCCGTAACCTGGACCCCGCCGTCGGATTTCAGATGGACGATGGAGAAGTAGAGAAGCGGAGTGGGGCACTGGCCGATGTCCACAACATCGCAGCCGGCGGCATTCATGCCCCTTATCAGGGCGTTCTGCATCCGCAGGGAATGGACGCGGCCGTCCCGGCTGCATGTCACTCTCTTCAAACCCTCCCGGCGTATCCGCGTGCCATAGGCCCTGCCGATGGATTCCGCCACCTCCTCTGTGAGATCGGCATCCACCTTGCCTCGAATGTCGTATTCCCTGAAGATTTCCGGATTCACGAACACCTCCTTCATCCCATCGGCACGCAGCGTCCCGCCCCCACACGGGATATAAATACGAGACCTGCTGAAACACAAGACAGAAACCCCGTGCTTCCCTCTTTTCTGAAAGATGGCGCGTCTCCCTGGACCATCGGGACGGCGGGCACCAGGGTCTCGCCTGAAATTCTCCGACCATTTTTATCGGAAATTGGTCTTGACAAAGTCATTGCACACAAACCTGACTCTCTCTATGCTGGTTCCCTGTCATCCGCTCCAGCCATTGAGTGGCAATATCACTCAAGGACGGGTACTGCCTCCCCGTCCCAGGGCCGCTCGGACGGAAGAAGGATAGAGGCCGGGCACTTGAGGGGTGCGGGCGGTATGGTAAGCTGTTTTCGGCTCGTCCGTAAGAGAAGGGCGCCGGGAGAGACACTACCCTCACGACAACAGAAAGGAGTGACACAAATGGCAAAAACATCCGGACCGTTCTGGCTCGCTGTTTTCATCCTCGCCAATACGTGGTTCTTGGTCTCCTGCGCCGAACAGCAGCAGTCTTCAGAAGACCAAGTGGGGCAGTCTTCGGCCGTGACCGAGCAGAAGGCGACAGCGGCCCCTGCCGCCCGGGAAAAGTCTCACTTCGAGGCCCCGGCCGCGGGGGAAAAGGAGATCCAGGCACGATTTGACGCGATCGAAAAGGGGATTCAAGAACTCGGGGCCCGGGCCGCCACCCTGGAAGGAGAGGCAAGGAGCGCCCTTGAACGGGAGGTTCAGGGACTCGAGGAGCAGAAAAAGGCGGTCCGGAATACATTGAACCAGCTCCAGTTCGGTCCGCCCAAGGAATGGACCGAGGCGGCGGCCCAGGCAGACGCCGCGGTCCAGGACCTGGATCGGGCCTACCGCGACGTCTTGTCCGGACTGCAGTAAGGGCCTTGAAGGGGGACGCCGGGAAGACAGATACGATGGACCCCAGGCTGGCGTGAGAGCGCAGGGGCACCCGCTTTGAAACCCCTGTCCGTGTCACGGAACCGTAGGACGAGGGTTCATGCCGGTTGCCGTCGCCACCACCTGCAACCTTAAGGATGTGACGAATGGATTTCGTGGGAGACCTCTCGGTTATCGAGCCGGCCAACGTCCTTCAACTCTGCGGCCTTTCATCCCTTTCAGGAGAGCTCAGGCTGATAACCCTCGTCAACTCGGCAAGCTTCTACTTCCGAGACGGCCAGCTGATATATGCATGGATCGAATCCAGAAAAAGAAGGATCGGACAGTTCCTAATCGAGAAAGGTTTGATCACCCAGGAACAACTGCGGGATGCCCTACTGGCCTTCCGGGACAACCAGGGGAAAAAGAGGGTGGGGGAAATTCTGATCGAACAGGGATACCTGAGCCGGAAGGCCTTGGTAGCGGCCATCCAGGAACAGTTCAGGGAGTCGGTTTATCAGGTACTGTCCTGGAAGCGGGGACATTTCATCTTCAGCAAAAACGTTTATCCGGAATACGAGGACATTCTGCTGGACGACCGCATGGAGCACCTGCTCCTGGAAGGACTCCGGCGGCTCGACGAGAACAGGTAACGGCTCCAGGTTCCGGGCCAGGACGCCGATTTCTCCTGGCTGAGACACCGAACCCCGGGGAAACATCCTCCCAGGAATGTCATTCGTCCCTGCGCAACTTCGGCGTAACTGATCACGGGGTTCGGCACAGGCCCAGTGCTGCAACTCCCCGGACTGTAAGCCTTCACAGGGTGCTGCAGATGCGAGACGGCGGGCACGCAGACGTACTCCCTGTACTTCAAGTGCCCGCCAACACAGCAGATGCGGTACCCTGTGAAGGCTTACACTTCGGCGCCCTCCGCCCGCCCGCCTGCAAATCGGCTGGAGCGTCCCACCAGGCCGAATGGAAGGGATGTCCCCTCCACCACTTGAATGAAATCCCAAACAGCACACCCGCGGTCCGGTGCCATCATCGCCGTGTCCGATCGCACCATCGTCAGGGATGCGACCATACTCGAAGGGGCGAACTGGGAAGTGCGTGAAGGCCAGCACTGGGCCATCCTCGGACCAAACGGTTCCGGCAAAACATCTCTCCTCAATGCCCTTGCGGGCTATCTGCCGCCCACCACCGGAAAAATTTCCGTTCTCGGCAAAACATACGGCAGGACTGACTGGCGTGAACTGCGCACTCAGATCGGCTGGTAGGCCACCGCATCCTTGAGCAGATCAACAGCAGGGAAACAGTGGCGGAAACCGTGATCAGCGGCAAGTATGCCGCCATCGGTTGTCCGTCCAGAATGATTCGGGCTGACCACTGCGATGCCGTCGAGATCCTGGCCCGGCTCGGCTGTGAACATCTCGCCAAGAAGCGGTGGGGCTGTCTGTCCCAGGGCGAACGGCAGTGTATCGGTATCGGACGGGCGCTGATGGCGAAGCCGAGGCTCCTCATCCTCGATGAGCCGTGCGCCGGCCTTGATCCCGTCGCCAGGGAGGACTTTCTCGAATTCCTCGAACAGACCGTGCTGAGACAGATAATCCCCGCCATCGTCCTCGTCACCCATCACGTTGAGGAAGTCTCCACTATCTTCAGCCATGTCCTACTCCTCAGGCAGGGCAGGGTCGTCGCCCAAGGGAAGACGGGCCGGATCCTCCTCTCCTCCGCCGTGTCCCGGGCATTCGGTCCCCGCGTGGAAGTGAGGCGGGCAGAAGGACGCTATTCAATGAAGGTCGCAAGCCGTACTCTGCGGTCTTGAGGACGGGCATGTCTCCACCGGCCGTGACAGGGTGAAAACCGGGCGCAAGGGCAGACGGGCCTCTTCCCTGGGCAGAACCGAATCCGCGGCGCGTTTTTCCTGAGGCACATCCCGCCCAACACGGTCTCGACAGATCCGAGACCAGGCGACTGAGGTCCTGCCAGCCCACAGGCCGCCGACCTGCGCGCTCCTTCTCTGACCCCACAGAGGAAATATGCCGAAGAGTCTGATGACCGCTGGCACAAATCCCACGGACGTACCCCACCTCAGGCACGGGGCACGTTGAGACAACGGGAGACCGTTGCCGACCCAGCGAGGACTGGCATGGTCAGGGCGGGTTATCACCGGATCTTTCGGGAAAAACCCTCCCGAGACAGCGGCATCGATTCATAACAGGGTATCGGTACGGAGTCTTGAACAGGAGTCCTCCCCGCCTTTGACGCCCGTCATTTCATTCAAAGGCATAGACGACGCGATTTCCGGGCTCGGCTACGCCAGTCCGAGGACACTCAAGGCCCGCTTGGTCCATGCCCTCAGGGAACGCCACGCCCGCGAGCATTCGATCGAAGGCCTGGACGCGGTTCCCACTGAGGAACTCATCCGGCTCCTCTGGACGACGGCACGCGATCCTGAGGAGATCAGGAAGAAGAAAAAGAACCTGAGCAGTCTCAAATCCTCAGTGAACGCCGATTTCAAGAGGGCCTTCGAAGAAGGAAGAAATCCCGAAGGGATTCTCATCGGTCCGCAGAATACCTTTGTCTTGTGTGACGCTGCCAAGGACCGAATCGTTACAACGGTCGCCCGGAGCATGAGCGGCGCAGGGGCGGCAAGCATGACCCGACTGCTTGATTTCCTCGGTACCCTGAATCACACGCTGTCAAGTGGGGAAGGACCCACCGATCCGGAAATTGCAGATGTCCTCAGCAATCTGGATCAACTCAAGGAGGTCGTGAGTTTGCTCTCAAAGAGACTCGGAATCCTTGAGAACCCGTGTGGCAGCGCCCCGGACGTGGCTCCCTTTCCCGGGGCCGAAACAGAGCAAGAACCGATGTTGCGGGCCGACGAGGCAGAAGAGACGCCCGAAGTGGAGATCGAGATCGAAGTCGTGCCCGGAGAAGAAATTTGTGCGGCCGGCGAAGGCGAAGAAAACACCCTGGAGGAACTCCTGGAAGGAGATGACCTCGGTGGGGCCTCTGAATCCACGGGCGAAGAATCCCCCGAACTTCTCGTCGAGCAGGTCTGCCAGACCGCAGAAAACACCCACCCAGAAGGACTTCCACTGGACGAGGACGAGGAGATCGTCGAAATCATCGAGGAGGTCGAGGATGACCGGGGCGGCCGCGACAGAGTGGACAGCGCTCCGCCACCCTGCGACGAGTCGCACGATACAGGCTTCCTCATCGAAGAAACCCACGGCGGACTGGACGACGCCGAAATCGATCCCGGGGAGAGCTCCGGGGAGGAATGCGAGATCGAAGTCGTGCCCGGAGAAGAAGTTTGTGCGGCCGGCGAAGGCGAAGAAAACACCCTGGAGGAACTCCTGGAAGGAGATGACCTCGGAGGGGCCGCTGAATCCACGGGCGAAGAATCCCCCGAACTTCTCGTCGAGCAGGTCTGCCAGACCGCAGAAAACACCCACCCCGAGGGACTTCCACTGGACGAGGACGAGGAGAGTCGCACGATACGGGCTTCCTCATCGAAGAAACCCACGGCGGACTGGACGACGCCGAAATCGATCCCGGGGAGAGCTCCGGGGAGGAGATTGAACGACTCCGGGAGGTCTCGTATGGCGGCCACGCCGCCTCAGCTGCCGGGATGGGAAAAGGCCGAACTGGTGAGCAGATCTTTTCCTTTGGCGGTCATGACGACGCTCGACGCGGGGCGCGGGAGGCCAATCGCCGGGCACGAGAATTCGACAGTTACCTGGCAAAGCGGCTGACGCCTTATAACAGATACGTCTCCGTACCCGAGGCCGACTATTCGGTCGGGGACTCGGTGCCGGACCGCAGAGCGCGGCCGTGCCGGCGGGTCCACCTCGCTGCATTCCGAATGGCTGTGTTTCCCGTGAATAATGCTCTTTTCGAGGCATTCGTCGAGCAGACCGGCTTCAAAACAGCGGCGGAGAGGGACGGATTTGGCACCGTCCATGAGGGCCGTGTCCAGAAGGTCCTTGACGGCTCCGGCAGGCTCGTGAGCCTGACGATCTCTCCTTGTGCTACGGTCCGGAAGGTACGAGGGGCCTGCTGGTACCAGCCCACCGGACCCGGCAGCCATGTGTACGACAAGAAGGACCATCCCGTCGTCCAGATTTCCCGGGAAGACGCTCAGGCCTTCGCCGCATGGACAGGAAGACGCCTGCCGACCGAGGACGAGTGGGAGGCGGCGATGAGAACGACTGACGGGAGGCCCTGCCCTTGGGGCCCGAAATGGCTGCGGGATGCATGCAACGTCGAGGAGATGTGCGTTGGATGCACCACCGCGGTAGACCGGCACGCACAATACGCCAACGGCTTGGGCATCGCCGACGGCCTGGGCAACGTGCTTGAGTGGACTGTGGACGTCGAGACGTTTCCTGGGTCCGCGGACACTAACCACCCCCTCTGCGTTGTCAAGGGTGGGAGTTGGCTGTCCGGGTCGGACGTCCGTCTCTTCCACCGTTTTTTCCTGGCTCCAGACGCCAGGTCGAACGTCCTCGGCTTTCGCTGCGTTATGGACTGAAGGCTATCTCTTTCGGCGGACCAAGCGTTTCCTGACGACTCGCTTTCTCACTGTGCCGCCTGCATCGGCCCTGCCGGCGGATCCGGTCCGTCCCTCCGCTAACGTGGTTTGCATCCCCGACAGCGGCTGCACATGATGACAGGCGGAATTCGGGCATTCGAGCATCACGGAACCGACATCTTGCCCGGATTCCGTCATGAACGGGCTTCCGCATCGCTGGCAAGACACATAGTGCGGCTTTCCCCAGCTGATGAAGCTGCAACCCGCCTTGGAACATACGAAGAACGACTTGCCCATTGAAGTCTTCTGCCCGCGGATCCTCCCTTCCCTGCATACCGGACACGTCAAGGCAAGGCTTTCCTGAAACGCGCTTATTTTTTCCAAGATGAGCAAATCATCCGCCGCATGCGGTGATTCCGACTCCGTCGCTTCAGGCGGGACGGGCTCCCCCTCCGCTGACACGTCGATGACGTGCTCCGGAACTCCTGCGTCCTTGTCGGGACCATCCTCCCAGGCATGAGGGACCTGTTCAGGTTCCCGGGAGAAGAGGGTGTGATCCGGGAGAAGACCGTCCGCGAGGTCCGGCGCTTCAAGAGGGCTGCGTTCGTCTGGCGCCTCGTCGTTGCAAAGCGGCCGGTCCCCTGACGCTTCCGTCTCCACGATTTGACCAGCGTGTTCGACCCCCGCCTCCGGTACAACCGCATCCTGGTCCTGCGACGGAATCGTTTCGCCGGATGCCGTCCTGGACAGAATCGGCTGTGTCCCTGTCCCGGCCAGACATTCCGGCGATCTCTCCCACACCTGACCCGGCTGGGTCGAAGGGGCGGGTCGCGGCTGCAGTTCAATCCGCTCCTGTTGGTCCCCTGCGGAGAAAAATCCACGAACGTGTACCTGGCTGACATACCCTCCGGAGGAGAGAATCTTCGGCTCTGCGGAAGCAGCCCGTTTCCGGCGAAGGCGGCCCAAGGCCTGCCGGAAATCGTCCGCCTGAGCGGCGGTTTCCGCTCTGGCATGATACTGGATGGCTGATTTCCGCGCGCCCGTGTCCTCGCGCCGACGCGTCTCGTCCGCGACAAAACGCTCCGACATTCCGGCGTGTGTTGACCGGGACTCACTTGTCTTGATTGTGACCCCGAGGCGGCTCAACGTCTGATCGATGCTGCTCACCGCAAAATCGAGGCTCTTCTGACCGGCTGTCACCTCGCCGTGGAGCTGCATCAGATAGACTACAAGATTCATTCCGGGCATGCCCTGGAAGAGGAGATCGAGCAATCCGGCCATTTTCATAGCCGGTTCACCGGCGGACAGGCGGTGGTCCTGCCCGACAGAAATATAACCCTTCTCTATCATGATCCGGACGAGATCCGCAGCACACCCTTCCGAACCTGCGCCGATCTCGATCAGTTCCGTGAGCAGAGTCTCCTCAGTATATCGCCCGGATTCAGGCAGGGAAGTGGACGCCATCTGTCTCTCCCTGTCGACCAGGAGAACGAGGCAGGTGACCGAGGCCAGAGTAAGGGGGAGGTCATTGAGTCCGGTGCCGGTCCCCACCAGACGTTCAAGATGACCGGTCAAGACTCGATCGAAATGGTCCAGGACATGGTCCACGGCCAGCGCTCCTTCCGCTGTAACAGACGCGATGCAGACGTGCTTGATCGGTAAAGATGGAATAACTCCCAAGCACTCCCGCTCTCCTTATCGGCATCGGCGCACACATCTCAACAGTCCGCGCCGCGGGCGTTCCCCAGCGCAGCCTGACCGCCTTTACAAAATTGCCGGCTCTCACCCTATCCTTTGCTGGCAGAGAAGAATCGCCTCGGGAACTCCGGCAATGGACACCAGCGGCGGCGGTACAGAATAGAGGCAGGCGAGGCTGCACAACACGATGGATAGGTTAAAAAAAGAGACTGGAGACAGCCGAAGTCCCCCGAGGGAACCCCGGGGTTCCAGCGGGCATCCGGCATCGACCCCCGATTACGGCGAGGAATCCAACTTACGCCTGGGAAACCGGACTGGCCCGGACGGCTGGACTTCTAATCAATGAAATCAGTCGAACCAGGACTCGTGCCTCACGGCTCAACCCAGGGCACTAAGAGGCATCCCGGCCTCCATCGGCCTCCGTGGCAATGACCCGGGACAGTACGGCGGTGAGTTCCTCAAGCCTGCACGGCTTGGTTATCCTAGCGCAAAATCCGTATTTGCGGAAATCCGCCAGCACCGGATCGTTTGAATACCCGCTCGCCACGATGGCCCTGGCACCGGCATCGATTTTCAGCAGTTCCTTCACAGCCTCCTTGCCCCCCATGCCGCCTGGAATTGTGAGGTCCATGATCACGGCGTCATAGGCTTCCCCGGCATCCCGGGCCCGGACGTACGCATCCAGGGTCTCCGCCCCGTCCTCGGCCAGATCCACCCTGTACCCCAGGTGGGTGAGAAGTTCCGCGAAGAGATCGCGGATGAGCTCCTCATCGTCCATGACGAGGATCCTGCCCTGCCCGGCCATGAGATCGTTCTTGTCTTCATGCCTTGTCTGAACACAGGCCCCGAGGGCCGGGAGATACATGTCCACCCGGGTTCCAACCTCCGGTTCCGATTCGATGATGATGTACCCATTGTGTCTCTTCACAATTGAAAAAGCGGTCGCGAGACCAAGGCCGCTCCCTCCTGGTTTCGTGGAAAAAAAAGGATCGAACACCTTGGGCAGGTCTTCGGGGGAAATGCCAGCGCCGTGATCCTGAACCGAGATCTTCACGTATCTCCCTTCAGGCAGAGGCAAGGACTGCCTGTGGTCCACGATGACGTTTTCCGCCGCAATTTCCAGAAGGCCGCCCTGGGGCATGGCCTGGCAGGCGTTGATCACGAGATTGCTCATCACCTGGCTCATCTGGCCCTCGTCGACCTCGGCGGTCCAGAGTGTCTCTGCAATAAAATACCGGCAGCGCACGCCGGAGCCGGTGAGGGCGAAATTCACCGTCTCGGTCACCAGTGCCCCGATGGAGACCTCCCTCTTGACAGGCGACCCACCCTTGGAAAACGTCAACAACTGCTGGGTGAGATTCCTCGCCCGCAGGCAGGCCTTCTCTGCGTCCCTGAGCCTCTTGGTCCTCGGATCCTGCTCATTGGCGGACATCGCGGCGAGAGAAATGTTCCCGAGTATCGCAGTAAGCAAATTATTGAAATCATGGGCGATACCTCCGGCTAGAACAGCGATGGATTCAAGCTTGTGGCCCTTGAGCAGTTCCCGCTCCAGCCGCTTCTGGTCGGTGAGGTCTCTGAGAATCACCAAGGCCTCCCCGTCTCCTCCTGCGACCACGCGAGCCTCATACTCTCTCGCCTCTCCGGACGGACGGAGCACCGCCTGACAGATCTCCACCTTACCCGAGGCGATCGCCGTCTCGACGGCATTCTGAATCTTCGCCCCTACCTCCGGCGGAAAGAGTTCCAGGAGGCTGGAAGCTCCATCCAAGTGCAATGCCTTCATGAACAGGAGATCCCTGGAAAACTTTGAATCCAGGAGGCCGCCGTCCCGTCCGACTCGAAGAATCGTATCCGGCATGGCGTTGACGATGGCCCGGTTCCGGATCTCGCTGATACGCAGACTCTGGAATGCCCTGCTCGCCCGCAACACGTATTGTATGTGATGAACCAGGCTCCCCCATCGGATGGGTTTCGTGACGAAATCGGTGGCCCCGAGTTCGAACGCCCTTTCGATGCACTCGTGATCATCGAGGCCGGTCACCACGAGGATGGGAACATCCTCCCCCCCCGATCTTCGTCTCAAATGTGCGCAGCAGGAAAAGCCGTCCATCACCGGCATGATGACATCCAGAAGCGCGATGTCAGGACGACGGGCATCGAAAGCGGTCAGCGCCTCCAGACCGTTAGCCGCCTCGTCAACCTGAAATCCGTGCTTCGCCAGGACTTCCCTGGCGAGGAATCTCACTACCGGATCGTCGTCAACCACGAGCACTACGGGGTGTTGTTTTTCGACCATGGCCCTGCCCATGTCCCATTCCCGCACCTCGTGCAATCAAGCCTCCAGTGATTCGACGACAACGGGCTGGCCGGTTCGATGACCGGGTTGGCCTCGCGGATTCCCGGATGCATGCCGTAATTCATCCTCTGGCCATGCGGATTGCGGTATGACCTGAAATATTTATTTTAAAATGCCCGAGATCCGACGTCCATCATCGATCTGCAAAAATATTTGTAATTTTCGCTCATTCTGCAAATTTCGCTTTTTAATGCAACCAAAAGGCACGCCTTTTGCCGCGGCCTCGCCTGTTCCGCCCCTCTCGAAAGGCTTCTCCAGACAAGGATCCCCTTCGTCCAGACCGGCATCAAGGCTGGCATACCGACACCTGCAACAACAGGGCAAATGGCCGCGGGAACGAAATCCGGTCAAAGCCCGTTCGCATACATGCTTCTCCATTCATCGATTTGCACTCAACCCGACTTGAGACCAAAATTGGGGAGACCGACTTCGACCCCGATCGGTGGCCTGGGAAACCCTGAAGACCTCCGGCCCCGCCGGATGCAGGCGCCGCTCCAGGTCGGCCCTTCTCGTCTCCGACGGCCTGCGGTATAGTTTCGAGCCGGGACGAGAGTTTGCTGCCGCCACCGGGCACGGCGGAGGAAGAAACAGAGGGTCGGTCTTGTTTCCGGGGCGTATCGAGAGGAGGCCAGGTCTGTGCTTGAAATCTGCAAGGAGATCCTGTCGCTGGGAAGGGCCGGCCGCGCCGGCGCCCTGGCCACCGTCGTGGAGTGCACCGGATCCACCCCCCGAAAAGAGGGGACGAAAATGCTTATCAGGGAAGACGGATCCACCTTCGGTACCGTGGGCGGCGGACTCCTGGAGGCCAGGGTAATCGAGGCGTCCCTTGCCGTCATGGCGGAGAACCGGGCACGTGCCATGACGGTCGACGTTCACGGGGAAGCGACGGGATCAGTACAGCGCGACGGGAAAATGCTGATATTCTTGGAACCCATTCGGCCGAAAGCCAGACTGGTCATAATGGGCGCCGGCCACGTGGCCAAGGCTTTGGTCAGGACGGCCAGCTTTGTCGGGTTCCACGTGATCGTGGCGGACGACCGGGAGGCATACGCATCGAAGGAGCGGCTCCCCGACGCCGCTGAGGTCGTGGTCTGTGATTTTGAAACGGTGTTCTCCATGACCCGGGGGGACAAAAACACCTTTGTAGTCATCGCCACGCGCAGCCATGACCACGACCTTGTGGCCCTGACTGCCGCGTTGCGGACCGATGCCGCCTACATAGGTCTTCTCGGGAGCACGCGCAAAAAGGCTGTGCTCTTCCGCGCCTTGGAAAGGGCGGGTTTCGAACAGGCGGACCTGGACAGGGTCACAACCCCCGTCGGGGTCTCCATCGGATCCGTGACGCCAGAGGAAATCGCGATCAGCATCGCGGCGCAGCTTATCCAGGTCCGGAGGCGCTGCGGACCCCGAGAGGACGGGCCTCCCGAAGAAGGTCCTGCCGTGGCCTCTGCAGCCGGGTACGGAGGATCAAGGGACCCACAAAAGCAGAATGAACATCCCCCGGACTGACGGGAAGAGCGATGGGGCCTCTCGCTACGGGCCTCCCCTTCCAAACCCCGGGCCGCCCCCTGCGGCGCCACCTCCACCCCATCCGCGGCCCATGTTCAGGCGGGAGCGAACCCCAGTTCTGTCCACTCCCCGCGAACTCGTCCCGAACACGGTCACCCTCTTGGCAACGAATCCAGCCCCGGTTTCATCATCGGTGGCGAGGACCCTGACGGTCTTTCCCGGGACGAGCCCCATAGGGACATCCCCCTCATCGAAACGGATCGTGATATCGCTGCCGGAGCCCGCGTCGCCCGCCCCCTGCTGTTCGGTACGCACGACAAAGGAACGACCTTCGGTGTCCACGGAAACAACGCTCCCCAGCAGCCACTCCTGGGCCGGGGAGACACAGGGGAAAAGGACCGGCAGTACAGCTAGAAGAACCACCCCAATCCGCATTGCGTCACGGTTTCCGAATAGGCCTCGACGTCCACAGGGGAATCGTTGTCCCACCAGTGAAAGAGGACATATGCCTCGAAGGTCCCGAAAAATCGGCTGATCGTAGCCCCTACATGCCGGGTGTGGTCGGCGCGGGAGCCCTCGCATTCCGGGGCCGCATCATACTCCGTCTCGAACCACTCCATACCCAGCTCGCAGTGCCAGACCGCGCTGGGGTCCCATGCGACGCTTCCCCCCACCCGCTGTTGGCGGTATGCCTCGAACTCGATGGAGGAGCGAAACCGGGCGTATTCTCCCGCCAGGGTGAGGGTGATCCCGCGAATAGGGAGCCAGGAAACGCTGGACCCGAGGGTCTCCAGGCGATCGTCCCTGCGCACGGGCTCGAACTCCACCCGCCCAGGTCGGCCGCTGGCTCCCCCCTGCCCCTGTCCGAAATCCACCCCCGGACCGGGACCGCCCGACGACGCGCCTTCCGCTGGCGCATGTCCCTCTTCGCCGGCGCAAAACGGCTCATTCCCCTCGGGACCCCCGGCCCAGTAAGGACCCGCGCCATTCCCGGACAGCCCTCCGGCCCGGGCATTCCCCGCCTCCGCCGCCTTGCCAGAGGCGCGCAAGGCCGTAAATCCGGAGAAAAATGACACGCCCTCCACCCCCAGAACCCCTCCCTGCCCAAGCGTCCCCGGACCGAATCCTCCGGTGCGGGTGACAAAGGGGACTACCTCGTGCCGATAGTCCAGCCACTTCCAGTTCCTGTACAGGCCCAGCTCCAGCCGTCCCGTCGCGACCCACCGCAGGTGGAGGCCCGTCCCGAACTCATTTCTCTCGTCCTCGGGGACAAAATCGTCCCTGTACAGAACGCCACCAAAGGAAACAGCGGGTATCAGGGTGCCGTTCATCCAGGGACGGCTTATCTCGGAGGCGGCGCCCAGGCGAAAATTGTCCCCCATCCGGTCGAAAGCGGTATAGAGGCCTGCCATGGAGAGATCCATCACCACCCCCGGCCCGGCGAACACGTACGAATGCCCCACCGACGCGGAGTATTTCGCAAAGGCAGATCCCTTCTCATCGGCCTTCCTGCCGGGATTGCTGTCGTAGCCAACGCCCACCTCCAAGCGTCCCGATGCCGCCACAACCCCCCGAACAACTGGAGGCATCCACGCGGAGAGCAACATCAGAACCAGAAGCAGACAGCCGCGCGGCCGTCGCCGGGCACCGGCCGGCTCTGTTCGAGTCCATTCCATGAGGCCGCCAATGTACCACAAGGCCTCCGAGCCAACCAGGTACCCTGCGGCCCGCCCGATGCTGGCGAGTCATTCACTCGGCTGGCGGTGGGAACCACGGGGCGTCCGCCCTGGAAAACAGCCCCTCCGGTCAAGAGGCTCCATGCCGTTGGTTCTCTCCGAACTCTGCGCAAGAGAGGAACAAATATTGTACCATAAATGAAATCTATAAAAACAGTATGTTATAAGAAATCAGCGGAATTTGTCTCGACAACCAACAGACTGTCCCGACAATAATGTCGATTTTCACGGCGAACATGCCGTGTCACAGCGAGGAAAGCCAAGGCTTTCCGGAGGCGATCAGGTTCGTCGGCGGGACGGGCGCAATCGGAGAAAACACATCCTTCCGCGCCCGTCCCGCGGCGCACGCGACGTCACAACCGCCTCATGTATTCCGGCACCAGAGCGGACTCCCCACGGACCGCCCGGTCAATGTCGGCCAGAAGGCGCCCCCTGTCCCTGGCCAGGCGGCCAGAGAGCGGCAGATAATTCGAGGCGTGGTTCGAGTGAAACTGTGCCCGTTCGAGTCCGATGTGTTCCAGAAGCACCCGCAGTTCCATGAGCAGGCCCTCTCTGTCCGGGAGCCTGAACGCGCCGCTTTGAACCTGGGTGTGAAGGGGAGTGCCGGGAATCACAATCAGGGTGAGCGCAGCGATCTGGTTCGGCCCCATGGCGGTGAGCACCCTTCCCGTCTCACGGGCATGGATCCGGGAACGCTCCCGGCCCGCGATGCCGAGGAGCACCGTCACCGAGAGGAAAAATCCGGCCTGGCGGGCCTTTCTCCCCATGGCCACCATGATGGCCGCATCCACACCCTTCTTGACATCATGAAGGGTCTGATCGTCTCCGCTTTCAAGCCCCATGTACAGCCGGTCCAGCCCCAGGCCCCTCAGTTCCTCCAACTCCTGCAGGGTTTTGCGCGCAAGACTCCGGGCGCTGCAGTAGGTGCCGAGGCGGGATACCCAGGGGAGCCGTTGCCGGATCCTCTTTAACAGCGGTTTCAGCCGCTCCTGACGCAGCATCAGAGTGTCGCCGTCGGCCAAGAAAACCCGGGTAAGACGCCTGCAGTGCTCGGCTGCGAATTTCAGATCCTCCTCGATGCGCTCCGGAGCGGTGATCCGAAAGCGGGCGCCCTTGTAGGCACCGCAGAAGGTGCACCTGTTGTGGGGACACCCCACCGTCGCCTGAAGTATGATGCTGTCAGCCTCGCTGGGAGGCCGAATCACCGTGCCGTCATGGTGCATGGCCTGGAACGCCCCCGCCCGATGTCCGAGATTTTTCACAATATACACCCTTCTGGCCCCTGCGACGTTCCCCGGACCACACGTTCTGGCATCCCGGGAGGACTGGCAGGGGGTCCCCGGATCTCTTCCCAGGTCATAAACGTTGCCCAAGCACGGCCCTTGTACTAGGATGCACGGAGGCGGGCACGGAGGAGGGGGATGATGGTCTGCAAGATGGATTTCAGCCCGTTTCGGGAGTCGGAAAAATGAATGCGTTCGTGGACAGGATGATCCGGGCGTCAAAACTCGATGCCCATCTCTACGAAGAGGTGGAAAAAGATGAAGGAGCCCTCGGACAGGCCGCTGCGGTGGTCGCCATCTCCAGCGTGGCTGCCGGCATAGGGACCATTGGAGACGTGGGTCCAGGCGGCCTCGTCGCCGGGACCCTGGCGGGTCTTGCGGGATGGTTCGTCTGGGCGTTTCTGGTGTATCTCATCGGGACCAAGTTGCTTCCCGAACCCCAGACCTCCACCGACACTCGTGAACTCCTACGCACCATAGGCTTCTCCAGCGCCCCTGGGATCATCCGCGCCCTGGGAATCATTCCGGGCCTCACCTCAGTGCTGTTTCTCGTGGCCAATGTCTGGATGATCGCTGCCATGGTCGTGGCCGTCCGTCAGGCGCTGGACTATACAGGCACCGGGCGGGCCGTCCTGGTCTGTGTCATCGGATGGGGCGTGCAGCTCGCCGTCGTCTTGCTCCTCTTTGCCGTCCTAGGGGGAGTCGCCGTGCCTGACTGATCCCCCTCTTGGTCCTCCAGAATGCCCGCCGCCCTCGGACCCGCCCCATTGACAGGAGTCCCCCTTGGACGAGGGCCTGAAAGAGCGGGATTCTGTACCCGTTTCCGGAAAGACGGGTGCTTCCTCATGGCAGTCCTTTCGGACCGGGCCGGGATTCAGGGTTCGGGCGGCACACGGTGCAGCACGATATCCGCCGAAAATACAGGGGTAAAGGGAGCCTAACCCGCCCCGGCAATCCCGGAACCAACGCCTCCGGCAAAGACTCTCCCCCAGGATCATGGTTGGCTTTCAAGCCATCGGGTTCTTGACCGATGCGAGTACAATGATACGGACTCCCGGACCGCAGAGCATTTTCACCAGGCCCGGAGAGGCCCGGGTTGATACCCGCCTGACCGCAACCGGCGGACTGTCCAGGAGGCATCTCCCTTCATGACGACGGACCTTTCTGCGCTGGAAAACGCTCTCTGTCGCATCCTGATCCAAAACCCCGGCGGACTCAAGGAATACGAGATGATCACTGCCCTTCGGGCGGATGGCTGCCCGGATCTCCCTCCGGGCCCCCTCGGCTGCAGGCTGACCCTCTTTCAGACCCACTTCCTGGTCTTCCACGTGCTCTACCGAATCAGGGACCGACTGTGGAAAGAGGGGCGCGGTCATCTGGAGATCCATCCACTGCGGATCGTTCTTCTCCCCTATCAGGGCAGCCATGCCGCAATGGCCCTTCAAGATCCCCTCCGGACATACTATCTCGACCTCGGGCAATTGGAGGCAGTCACTGAGGGCGACGTAGACGCCCTGCTCGACCGCTTCTGGAACAAATTCGAGGCGAACGAGGTGCGGCAGGATGCTCTGGCCAGTCTCGGCCTGAGGGAACCTGTGGATTTTGCCACGATCAGACGCCGTTACCGGATCCTGGCCAAGCGGCATCATCCGGACTGCGGCGGAGAGACAAGACGCCTCCAGGCCATCAATTCCGCCATGGATGTTCTGAACCGTTATTACCGTCTCTGAAAGGCCCGTCCCGCCCGGGCTGATCCGACCTTGGCGCGGTAACCGGAGCCGAGTGCTGGCGCAGGGAGCCTGGGTCAGGGTACAAGACCGGGGGAAAACGGCGGCAATGCCCCGGCCCGAGGGGCCTATCAGACCCGGGTCAGGTGGCGGTACTTGATGCGGTGAGGCTGGTCTGCCGCCGCCCCCAGACGCTTCCTCCGGTCGGCCTCGTACTCCGAATAATTGCCGTCGAACCATACAGTCCGGCTGTCCCCCTCGAAGGCGAGTATGTGGGTGGCAATCCGGTCGAGGAACCACCGGTCATGGCTGATGATCATGGCGCAACCTGCGAAATTTTCCAGCGCCTCTTCCAGCGCCCGCAGGGTGTTCACATCCAGATCATTGGTGGGCTCATCGAGAAGGAGCACATTGGCCCCCTCCTTGAGCATCCTTGCCAGATGGACCCTGTTCCGTTCGCCGCCGGAGAGCATGCCCACCTTCTTCTGCTGATCCGCCCCTGAAAAATTGAACCGTGCCACATAGGCCCGGGAATTGACCTCCCTGCCGCCGAGATTCACCACGTCCCTCCCCTCCGAGATCACTTCCCAGATGTTCTTCTCGGGGTCCAATGCCTCCCGGCTCTGGTCCACATAGGCCAGCCTTACCGTATCCCCGATGCGGATGGTTCCCGAATCCGGCGCCTCCCCCCCGGTGATCATGCGGAAGAGCGTGGTCTTTCCGGCACCGTTCGGCCCGATGATGCCGACAATGCCGCCTGGTGGCAGGGCGAAGCTCATCCCCTCCACCAGGATACGGTCCCCGTAGGCCTTGGTCACCCCGTCCGCTTCGATGACCACGTCTCCAAGACGGGAGCCGGGAGGTATACAAATCTCCAGTTCCTCTCTCCTGCTCTCCCCTTCCTGCCCGAGAAGGCTTTCGTAGGCGCTGATCCTGGCCTTGGACTTGGCATGCCTGCCCTTGGGCGACATCCGAATCCACTCCAGCTCGCGTTCGAGCGTCCGCTGGCGCTGGCTTTCGCTCTTCTCCTCCTGGACAAGACGCCTCTGTTTTTGCTCCAGCCAGGACGAATAGTTCCCGCGCCAAGGGATCCCGTGTCCCCTATCGAGTTCGAGGATCCAGCCCGCCACGTTGTCCAGGAAGTACCGGTCATGGGTGACGGCGATCACGGTCCCGGCGTAGCGCTGGAGGTGGTGTTCCAGCCAGGCCACGGTCTCGGCGTCGAGGTGGTTCGTGGGCTCGTCCAGGAGAAGAATGTCCGGCTTCTGGAGAAGGAGCCGGCACAGGGCCACCCGGCGCCTCTCTCCGCCGGAAAGGATCCGCACCGGAGTGTCCCCGGGCGGACAACGCAGGGCGTCCATGGCCATCTCGAGCCTGGAATCGAGGTCCCAAGCATCGAGGGCGTCGAGCCTTTCCTGGACCTCAGCCTGTCGGGCCAGAAGCCCCTCCATCTCGGCGTCGGACATGGGTTCTGCGAACTGCTCGTTGATCCTGGTGAACTCCTTCACGAGATCCACGGTCTCCTGCACCCCCTGCTCCGCCACCTCACGGACCGTCTTCGTGTCGTCCAGAACGGGCTCCTGCTCAAGGAGTCCGACGGTGTGTCCCGGCGCGAGGACCGTCTCCCCGTGAAAATCGCTGTCCACTCCCGCCAGGATCCGCAGGAGCGTGCTCTTGCCCGATCCGTTCAGCCCCAAAACACCTATCTTGGCCCCGTAGAAATATGAAAGCGATATATCCTTCAATATCGGCCGTTTGTTGTGATATTTACTGACCCGCACCATGGAATAAATGACCTTGTTCGGCTCGGTGCTCATGTGGGATTACCCCCTTTTTGAGTCGAAATAGAAGGGCCGTGGAGTTCACACTCCAAGCAGACCCCCCTGGAAAGGAGCAACATTAGCACACACATGCCGTTTCCGTCATGAAAAAGGGGAAACGAAAAAGCGCCCTTGAGCCGGCGGCCTCCCGGTCTTCCATGGACCTGGCGATGTTTCGGCAGGCCTCCGGGAAGAAGGGGGGCGGCGGACGAAGATCCAGAGCCGCACCGGCCGGCCCGCCAGCCCTTCAGGCCAAGGGACGCACGGTACCCTGTGTGATATAATGTGTCAGAAGCCGCAAGGAGCGCCGAACACCCTCGCCGCTTGCCACGCGTTCAGGGTGCGCGATTCGAGAGGAAAAGCTATGGACCGCCGTCAATTTCTGAAACAGGTGGCGCTCTGGAGCGCCGGCATCTCCATGACCGTGCCGCGATTCCGGATCCTGAAGCCAGCGGCGGCGGAAAGGCCGGTCTCAGTCGTGTCCATCGGGACAGACCGGGACTACGAGCGCCTCGTCGCCAGGACTCTGGAACCCCTCGGCGGCATCCGGGCCTTTGTAGCACCCGGAGCAAAGGTGGTTATCAAACCGAATATCGGCTGGGACCGCACTCCCGAACAGGGCGCCAACACGCATCCGCTTGTGGTGAAGTGCCTGGCGAGACTCTGTCTCGATGCCGGGGCGCAACGGGTCATGGTGTTCGACCGGACGTGCAACGAGGAACGCCGCTGCTACACGCGAAGCGGCATACTGCCCGTCCTCGAGGCCATGGGGGAGCGGAAGGTCCGATGCGACTTCATCGACTCGAGAAAATTCGTGCCTGTGGAGATAGAGCGCGGCCGGTCCCTCAACCGATGGGAATTTTACCAGGACGCCCTCGATGCCGACTGTTACATCAACGTCCCCGTGGCCAAACACCACGGTCTTGCCGGGCTGACGCTGGGGCTCAAAAACACCATGGGGGTAATCGGGGGCAATCGCGGGCGCATCCATCAGGACATCGGGCAGAAACTCGCGGACCTGGCCACGGTGATCCAGCCGAGCCTCACCGTCATCGATGCCACGAGGATGCTCATGAAAAACGGCCCCCAGGGTGGTAACCTCGACGACGTGAAGGTGGCCGACACCGTCTTGGCCTCGGCTGATCCGGTGGCGGCGGACGCCTTTGCGAGCACCCTGTTCGGCCTGAGGCCGGACGACCTAGCCTCCACCATCGCCGCCTTCCGCATGGGCCTGGGTGAGATGGATCTCGACAGGGTGAAGGTCGTCAGGTCCTGACCGTGCCGGAAAAGAAAACCGGGAAAATCCCCCTGTCCGTGTGGCGCTCCGCGAGCCAGACGACATTTCTCGCCTTTTTTTTGTTTCTTTTCATCAAAACCGACTATTCCGGTTCGGACGAAATCCCTTATGCCGTCAACGTCCTCTTCCGCATCGACCCCCTGATCGCGGCCTCGGCGACCCTGGCGGCAAAGGCCGTCATCCCCTTGGTCCTTCCCGCTCTGGGCACCCTCGCCCTGACCCTGCTCCTTGGCAGATTCTTCTGCGGATGGGTCTGCCCGCTGGGAACTCTTCTGGACGGCGTTCGACATTTGCTCCCCCGAAAGAGGGAACCCGGTCCGCGGGACCTCCGCTGGATCAAGTACCTCGTCCTCACCCTGTGCCTCACTGGGGCCTTTTCCGGCCTGCCGGTCGTGGGCTACGTGGACCCTTTTTCCATCCTGGTAAGGAGCCTGGCCCTTACGGTGTATCCGGCCCTCCACGCGGGGACGACGGGCCTTTTCACTTTCACGTACCACACCGCCCCAGACTGGGTGAACGCCGTGACCGAGCCGGTGTACGGTATCCTGCGGGAGACTGTCCTCCCATTCCGGCAGAAGGTCTTCACCACAGCCCTTCTCTCCGGGGCGGTGCTCCTTGGAGTTTTCCTGCTGGAACTCCGGCAGAGACGGTTCTTCTGCCGGAACCTCTGTCCACTCGGGGCCATGCTGGGACTGTTTGCCAGGTTTTCGGGACTGAGCGCGCACGGCAGTGACGGCGAGTGCGGCAAATGCGCAGTGTGCGCCCGGGTTTGCAGGATGGGCGCCATCGAAGGGCAGGGCCGGATCTCTCCGGAGGACTGCAGTCTCTGCCTCGACTGTGTGGATGTCTGCCCCCAGAACAGGATCGGCTTCGGATTTTTCGCCAAGAGGAACTCCCCGGCGTTTCACTTGCCTTCCCGTCGGGCCTTTCTCTGGTCGATCACCGCTGGGGCGGTTGCACCGCTCTTCCTCAAGACCCGGGGCATGACCCGGGTACCCGACCCCCTTCTCATCAGGCCCCCCGGGGCCCTCGCCGAGGAGGAATTCCTCGACCTCTGCGTCCGCTGCGGGGAATGCATGCAGGTCTGTATCGGAAACGCCCTCCATCCGGCTTTCCTCGAGGCCGGCATCGAGGGGATGTTCACCCCCAAGCTGGTCCCAAGGATCGGCTACTGCGAATACAACTGCACCCTCTGCGGGCAGGTATGCCCGACCGGCGCCATTCGACGGCTCGCCCCTGAAGAAAAGCACAGGACGGTGATCGGACAGGCCGTGTTTGACACTGATCGGTGCCTGCCGTACGCCAGGGGGGTCCCCTGCATCGTGTGCGAGGAACACTGTCCCACCCCCGACAAGGCCATAAAGTTTAGAGAGGTCATGGTGGTGGACCAAGACGGCACGTCACGTATGGTGAAACAACCCTATTGCGTCGAAAGGCTGTGCGTTGGGTGCGGCATCTGTGAGACCAGGTGCCCGCTTCCGGGGCGGTCCGCGGTGGCAGTCACCCGGGCGGGCGAATCCCGGCATCCAGGGCTGGCCGGCTCCGGCCCCTATTGACCGATCTGGGTATGGGGACCGGCCTGTTCAGCGCCCGGCATGAAAGACGTTCCGGAGGTCCACCACCCGGTCGCTCTCGTCCACGATTTCCTCGCCCAGTATGGTTTCCAGAAGATCCTCCAGCGTCACAAGGCCGGCGACTCCGTCGTTCTGATCCTTGACCACAGCTATGTGGCGCCGCTTCTTGAGAAAGGTTGCCATCAGGGTGAGACAGTTGCTGGTCTCCGGCACAAAGGCGATGGGTCTGACCAGGGTACCGACCCTGGTTTCCGGGGCCTCACAGAACCTTCCGCCTGCCAGGTCCTGAATAGTCACGTACCCCACGATGTTCTCCCGCCGGCCGCTGTACGTCGGTATCCGGGTGAAGCCCGCCTGAGTGGCCGCCTGCACTGCATCCTTCACAGTCGTATCGGCGTTCAAGGTAAACATGACCGAGCGGGGGGTCATGATCTCACGGACCGCCCTGTCTTCGAGCCCGATGATGTTGTGCACCATCCGGCTTTCCCAGTAGGAGATCTCCCCGGCCTTCGCTCCCAGTCTGGCGGCACCGAGGATCTCCTCTTCAGAAACGATGGGGGTTCCCTGCCTTCCCGTAATGAATTCGGCGAATCTCTGGGTGACGATTATGGCGGGATAGAGCAAGAATTTCAAGATTGTCAGGGGCCAGACAATGCTGGGCCAGAGGGACCGCCAGTACACCACTCCCAGCGTCTTTGGCAGAATCTCAGACAGGAACAGGATCCCCATGGTGAAGGTCAGGGAAAACGCGGGCACCAGATGGGTTCCCAGCACGTCGCGGGCGTACATTCCCGCGATGGTGGCCCCTGCAGTGTTGGCAAGGGTATTCAGGATAAGAATGGCGGAAATGGGTACGGCGATATGCCGCTTCATCTCAATGAGCTTTCGGGCCAGCGCCGGGTGCCGGCCCCTGGCCCGAAAACCTTCCAGGGCACCTATCCGGGTCGAATACAACGTGGCCTCGTACAGGGAACACTGGGCAGAAACGAAAAGGGTGACGCCGACGACTACGATCAGTACTTCCATCAGGACTCCCTTCTGGGATACGATTGACACGACGGCGCTACTCTCCGAGCAAGCGCTTTTCCGTGGTGACTATAGGAGAGGAGGGTGGCCTCGGTCAACTTCGAAAAGCTCCGGAGGGCAGACGGCGGGTGCCAGCGCCCGGGACCGCCCCTGGCCTCCCGAGGCCAGATATGCTAATGATTCGGGCGAACCGCCTTCGATGCGCCTTTTCGGGATCCGGCTCCTCCAGGCTGCCCTGCCTTACGAGACATGGCCGTGGTCTGCGGCTGCGAGTTGAGACGTCTGGGTGGCAGAATCACGACAATGGACGACAACGCGCGAAACAAGATGCTTCCGGCGGGCAAAACAGATTTTGCGCCCGATGCGCCACGCCATATCCTCATTACCGGCCTCCCGGGATCCGGGAAGACCATCCTTGTCCGGACCCTCGCCGAAGCCTTCGCCCCCTTCCGCCCGGCGGGCTTTTTCACCGAAGAAATCTGCAAGCACGGGAAACGCCGCGGTTTCCGGCTGGTAGGTCTCGACGGCAGTCAGCGGATCCTCGCGCACCAGAGATTCAGGCCCCAGGACCGGGTGGGTCGCTACGGGGTGGACGTCGCCGGATTTGAATATTTCCTTTCCGTCCTTCAACTCACCTCCACGGCGGCGCATCTGGTATTTCTGGACGAGATAGGAAAGATGGAGTGTCTTTCCGGTATGTTCCGCCGCACGGTCAGGGACCTGCTCGATTCGAGGCGCACAGTGGTCGCCACCGTGGCATTGCGGGGCGCCGGTCTGATCGCTGAGGTGAAGCAGAGACCCGACTGCAGGCTGGTGGCGCTGCATCCCCGCGCACGGAGGGAAATTCTCTGGGATGTCACCGGACTCCTTCGAGGCATTCTCGGGATTGAGGACCCGCAGGCCGTTTGGCCGCCAGAGGCCGACGGGACGGCTGACACGACGCGGCTCTCCCCTCGCCGTGGATGCAGAACGAATCGCGGTTGATCGGTTGATTTTCGTCATTGACACGGCGAGGCGGAATTGAAAGTATTACAAGATGGACGGGAAAGATGGCCGCAGGAGAGGATAGCGGCTGACTGCATGGGGTTGCCATGCAGACCGTGGCTGAAGGTGCTTTCACACATCACCGACGAGGGACCGTATGCAGTGGCTCATACCCATCGTCACGGCACTGTGGGGTTTGTGGACGTGGTCGCACGAGCGGGAACAGGACCGCGCCAGGGAGCGGGCGAGGCTTGCCGCCCTGTACGTGAATCCTTTCCTCGCAGCGTGCGAGGATCTCCAGAGCCGCATTTACAATATCATCGAGCTGAACGGCCTCCGGGTCCTCCGTGTGCGCTATCCCGACGGAACATACGCCGAGGAGACCCTCTACCTCATGGTGCGGTTCTTCGGCTGGCTGGCGACGGTCCAACGTTACAGCCCCTACACCCAGGATGCCGAGGTGATCAGGCTCTCTGAGGCCCTCCGCAACGCCTTCGCAACTTCGGCCTATCCTGTGGGTCCCTTCGCGTTCTTCCGGCCCGAGCAGAGGGCACTTGGAAAGATGGTGATGATGCGATTCGAGGGACAGCACGGCATCGAGCTGGACACCATCCCATGGTGCGAGTTCATGGAGCGCCTGGAGTCCCCTACCCTTGCCACCAGCCATGCCGTCCAGGAAACCATTCAGGCCCTGCGGAACGCCGAGGACGCAGAGCGCATGCCTGGCAGGGAACGTCTTGCGGAAATCCAGAACCATCTTGTTGATCTCCTGGCGTATGTGGAGCGCAAAGAAGGGTTCAGCTTCTTCGCCGGGACGAGAAAAAAATGCGAGACAGCCCAGGTCTCCCTCCAGGAGTCCCCAACCGGGACGGTTCAGCCCTCCCTCTAGGTCGGCCCGGGCCCTCAGGTTGCAGGGAGACGTTAACCGGGATGACAAAATTCCGTCGGATTCGCCGGTCGCAGCCTCATATTGAGAGTTCCGTGGCTTGAAGAGAACAGGACTCCGACGAATTCTTCGGACGTGCGTGGGACACGCTCCCCATCCGGGGCGAATTCCGCGAGAAACGCTGTGCCTTTTGCAGGGGCGTATGGTTTGATAAAACCAGAAACCGGAGGAAATATTCTCCGGAATGAAGCCGGAATGGTCCGGCACGACGAATACGACAGGAGGGACACCATTCATGCCCGCCGGCAAGGCCCCACCGAGAAAGGAAAAACCCGACCCCCAGAGAATGGCGGTCTTACGGTCGCTGCCCGTGGAAATCAAACAACAGATCACCGGAGAGGAGGCGCAGGCGTTTCTCTACGGGGAACCGCTGCCGGAATCCCTGATGGAGAAGCTGAAGCCTTACATCGAGGATCCGGAAGGCGCCTGACCGGATGGGGCGGTGAACGGCCCCTATCCCCCAGGATCCGTGCGGCGCGATGGTGGCGGCACCCCTGCGCCCCTCCCTGCCGCGGATGCGCTCCCCGTGCCCTCGTCAGGGGCGACACCGGTGAAGCAAAAGGCGTTACTGCGCCGTGGCGGGCACGAGCAGGCCAGCGGGCTGCAGCCTGTCGTGTCCCCGCAGGACCGGACGAATACGAGACATTGCAGCGCGGATCCTGAACACGCCGCATCGCTCCGTCTATGTTTTCGGGTCTCCTCCCATCGCAGCCCTTCGCGATAGGGACCCAGGAGTCTCATCGAGACATCCAATGTCAAAAGGTGATAACCTTCTCGGCCTCTCTCGCCAATTCATAGAGATCGTCCATCCAACCAATCGGGCACGTGCTTGATCCCTCCAGACCGTGGGATTTCATGCACACGCCTCAGACGTAGAAGTCACCCTGGAACTGATTGACCTGACTCATCACATCGAATTCTTCAGTGCCGACCTGCGAGAAAAGAACGCCCTTGCCAAGCATGAAAACGCTCACCTCGTCCCCTTTTTTCATGGCCACGTTCGCAAGCCGCATGGCATTGTAGATCGTCTCCCCGTCGCTTGTGCTGATCACAAACAAGACTTTCATGTCTCCTCCTGGTTTCCGCTTGGAATTTCGCAACTGATCACAGGGTTCGGCATAGCACAAATGCTGGAACTCCCCGAACTGAAAGCCTTCACAAGGTGCTGCAGATGCGAGGCAGCGGGCATGCAGACGTACTCCCTGTACTTCAAGTGCCCGCCAACAAAGCAGATGCGGTACCCTGTGAAGGCTTACGGAATTTCTCCATGCAACGGCCTTTTCCGCCCTAATCCGCGAGCCAGTGTAAAGTGATGCGCCGGATCTGTCCGAACCGATCCCTCACGTTGCCGCCGGACCGGTGTCTCAGCATGCCTTCGGATGCCGGCCGGCGCAACGGACGTGCCCGCCGCCAGGCCTTCTGCTTTGATACCAGCGGCCGGATGGGCTGTCAACGAGAACCGAAATCGCCACGGGCGATCTTGAGGATCGCATGCCACGGCCAAGACATGATCCGGAGCGCCGTCCCCATCCACCATGGCCCTGGATCCAGGCATCCCGGGGCGGCGCAGGGAATCGGGGAAGAGCGTCTCGTCCTTCAGAAAGGTAGGGAATCCCCCCATTCACACCTTCGCCCTTTTTTTCTATCATGACACTCAACCTGAAGACAAATCGCAGCTCCGCTCCCTGCCCGGAACCAGGGGAAGGCCGCAGCGAGTCGATCAGAGTGCGGGGTATGCGGGCGATGCCCTGTCCATGATCCTCCCTGGCCCATGCTGTCCACTGGACCTGAGGGACGCGGGGACGGTTGCAAGTAACACTGCGTGAATCCGTCCGTGCCGAGGAGGACCATCCATGCTGAGAACCCAAAGCGCGAAAGAGATACCCTGGCTCGGTTTGGGCCCCCGAAAGGGCCTCCGGGATTCCTATGTCAAGAGGGCATTGGTGAACATCTTCAACGGCCGGGCGGAGGCCAGGTTTCGTGTGATATTCTGGGACGGAAGCACGGCCTCCTTCGGCCATGACCCTGAATTCGTCATCCGTTTCCGCACAAGGCGGGCACTGAGGGCGCTCTTCGCCGACCCGTCCCTGGGTTTCGGCGAAGGATACACCGACGGCGATATCGAAATCGAGGGAGACCTCCGACAGGCGCTGCGCCTCGGATACCGTATCGAGGCCTTCCTGGCCGGGGGCCTGCGGGCGCGTTTGCAAAAAACCCTCACATATCTCTTCAGCCGGAATTCGAGGGAGAGGGACTGCAGAAATATCGCGTACCACTATGACATCGGCGACGACTTTTACCGGATCTGGCTCGACAAGGACATGGTCTATTCCTGCGCCTATTTCGAAAATCCCGATGACTCGATCGATACTGCGCAGCAAAAGAAGATGGCTCTTTGTCTCCGGAAACTGCGTCTGAATCCTGCGGACACGCTGCTCGACATCGGCTGCGGCTGGGGGTCGCTCCTCGTGAAGGCCTCCCGGGAACACGGGGTCAGAGGGCTCGGCATCACCCTGTCGCGCAGCCAGGCCGAACACGGCAGGCGGCGCATCGAGCAAGAGGGAATGAGCGACCGGCTTGAGATCCTTCACCTCGACTACCGTGATCTCCCAGGTCTCGACAGGAAATTTTCCAAAATCGTCTCGATCGGGATGTTCGAACACGTCGGCAGAACCAACATCCCCCGCTACTTCGATGCGGTGAGCCGGGTCCTCGAGCCAGGGGGCCTTTTCCTACTCCACACCATAGGCAAGATCAAGGACCGGCCCACCGATCCCTGGGTACAGAGATACATCTTCCCGGGCTGCCATGTCCCCGCTCTTGCCGAGGTCCATGAGGCGGCGGCCTCCACGCCGCTCCGGTTCGTCGACCTCGAGGACCTCCGGACTCATTACGGCCGGACCCTGGATACATGGTTGGCCCGCTTCGAGGCGCAAAAGGAGGCCGTCCGGCGGATGTTCGATGAACGATTCGTGCGGATGTGGCGGCTCTACCTCGCCGGCTGTTCCACGTCATTCTGGCACGGGGACATGCACCTGTTCCAGTTTCTCTGGTCTTGCGGCGTCGACAACGACTTCCCCCCGACCAGGACCTGGATGTACAGCCCGGTCTGAGGGAGAAAGGGGCGTCAACCATCTTCCCCGCTGCATGGATAGTGGACAGCGAGCCAAATCGTCTCCCCCTCCGGGTCGGTCCACTCCACACGGTGCCGCCGGTGGGCCGGAATGTTCAGATGACTCCCCGGACCGAGTTCGACGAGCCCGTTGGACCCTTCGAACAAAAGCCGGGCCCGGCCCTTGAGGACCGCCACCCACTCGTTGGTGTCCTGGTCATACCAGTGCCCCGGGGGAGAGGCGTGCCCTCTGGATATGATACGTTCGATTCTGAAATACCGCGTTATCAGAATCTCCTCGGACAACTCCCCCACAAAATCCCCGTCCGGTAAGGCAAAGATGCCTCCAGTTTCCTCGGCCTTCACTCGTGCCCCGCCCTCCTCTCGTGATCCGGCCTGCAAAGCCCCCCGGGGGCTGCAGGGGATGCCTGCGCGTCCCGAATGTATGCTTTCGGTGGCCATCAGGCCCGAAAAGTGATTAATATAGCAGCACAAACCCACCGTAGGGGAGGTTTCATGAGACGGGGCGGGAAAAAAACAGCGAGGGGGGCAAGGACCTCCGTGCCAACGCCCGAAGTCACCAAGGCCCGGTTTCACAGCCGTGCGGAGGCGGGGCTGACAGGCGCCATTCTGGACACGATCCATGCCCTCGTGGTGGTGCTCGACCCGGACGGGCGCATCGTGCTCTTCAATCAGGCGTGCGAGAAACTCACCGGATATCCTGAAGGCGAAGTCCTGGGCCGATTCCTCTGGGACGTCCTGATGGTCCCCGAGGAAAAGGCGGCGGCCATGCAGGTATTCGAGGGTCTTGCGAGCGGCCATTTCCCGAATTGCTGCCAGAACGCCTGTTTGGCCACAGACGGCAACCGGAGGCTTATCGAGTGGACCAACACGGCACTGCTCGACCGGGACGGCGCGGTGAAATTCGTCATTGGAACCGGCATCGACATCACCGACAGAAAACAGACCGAGGAGGCCCTGAGGGCTGCCCGGGACGAATTCTACCAGATATTCAACGCCGTCTCCGACGGCCTGCGCCTCATCGATCGGGACTACAATATCGTCCGGGTGAACAACGCCTTCGCGCGGATGGCCGATGTGACAGTCTCCGAGGCAGTGGGCGCCAAGTGTTACGATGTTTTCGGCGGGCCGATCTGCAGGACGTCCCGGTGCCCCCTCCAGATGGTGCTCAAAGATGAACTGCCCCGGGAATTCGAAGTCGAAAAAATCCGCGGGGACGGGACCCATATCCTCTGTATCGCCACTGCAGCCGCCTTTCGCGACCCCAGCGGCAGACTCCTTGGCATCGTCGAGACGTACAAGGATATCTCTGCGCGCAAACAGGCGGAGGTGGCCCTGAAGGCCTTGGCCGCACGCCTGGAAAAGAGCAACAAGGATCTCGAGGAATTCGCAAGCATTGCCTCCCATGACCTCCAGGAGCCTCTCAATCTCATTCAGGCATTCAGCCTGAGATTCCGGACTAAGTTCGGGCAGGAGATCCCGCCCCAGGGCCTGACCTATCTCGAACGGATAGAAAATGCCGCCCGGCGCATGCAGACCCTCATCGAAGGACTGCTCATGTGCTCCCGGGTCACCACCCGGGGCCTGCCTTTCGTCCCCGTGGACCTGTCAAGTGCGGTGGCCGAGGCCGTTTCGAACCTCCAGGTTCGCATGGAAGAAACCGGGGGGACGGTGAATGTGGGAAAACTCCCGGTGATCCAGGGCGATCCCCTTCAACTCCGCCAACTCTTTCAGAATCTCATTGGAAACGCCCTTAAGTACCACCGGCCTGGTCAGACGCCGGTAGTCCGCATCTCCGGTCGCATGGTGCCCGCGGAAGAGACAGAAGGAGAATCCTGCAGAATTTCCGTCGAAGATAATGGCATCGGATTCGATCCCAGACACATGGACCGCATATTCGGGATCTTTCAGCGGCTCCACGGACGCAACGAATACGAGGGCTCTGGCATCGGTCTGGCCATCTGCAAGAGGATCGTTGAACGCCACGGGGGGCACATCACGGCGGAGAGCAGGCCCGGCATGGGGTCGACATTCATCGTGACATTCCCTTTGCGGCAGAAGGAGCCCCCGGGATAAGGAGCGAACCCAAAACCCCAGGCCCGAAGATTCCGGCGGCAAGGGGCGGTTCAAATCTCTCCGGCCTCCACCATCGCCGCGAGAAGGCCCTTGTAGGAAAGCCCGGCTTCCCGAAAGCCCTCGGTGCCGAAATGCACGTTCGCCTCCAAGAGCAGAAACCCGCCGCTCTTCCCATCCCGGCAAATATCCAGCCCCACGTGATCGAACCGGCAGCGAATCGCCCAGTCGAGGGCTGAAGAAATGACCTCTTGAGGAACCGGGTCTAGACAGACCGTTCCGCCCCGCGCCACATTGGTGCGGAAGTCCCCAGGCGCCCGCCGCTTCCAGTAGGCATGCACCACCCGTCGGCCCAAAACCACTACCCGAATGTCCCTGTCGAGAGGAACGTAACGCTGAATGTAGGCCACAGGCGCGACGGAGAGATACGCATCGAGGGCCGGTCCGTCCCGAATCAGAAACACCCCGAGGCCGCGGGACGAACCTCTGGGGATTTTCCCGATGAAGGGAAAGGAAAAACGGCCAAGAATGGCCTCACGGCGCCTCGGACCGAAAAAGATACGGGTTTCCGGGGTAGGGATCTCTTCGAGCGCAAACAGCTGGCTCTGCCGTATCTTGTCACCCATGCAGCGGTGGCACTCGATGCTCGGAAAGATCTGCGTACCTCTGGCGGCGAAGGCGTCAGCGTACAGGAGGGTGGGGAAATAGATCCGTGAGGCCGTGCGGATGATCACCTGCTCCTCGGCCGAATAATCGCCTATGTTGCATTTGAGGCCCAGGGTGCGGACGGAGCGCACGTGAGAAAGCTGGCGCCCCAGCGCCACCCGCCTCGGCACGCCGCCGCCACCCGTCCGGCGACAGCCCTCAGCCACGGGACCCTCGCATGCCGGGGATGCCGGCAGGCCGGGCTGAAACCGCCGCGGCAGGTGGCAGGGCCTCCGAACGGGCCGGATCCCCAGGAAAAGACTTCGGATCGAAAAAGACTGACATGACCCACGCTCCTGCGGCGGTCAGAGGGCGGAGGAGGGAGGGACCGGAGACCCCCACGGTCCCGCCGTTCCTGACTTTATACAAGATCCCGGCTGCCTTCTGGACTGGCGGGGGCGACAGGCCAGCGTCCCAGGCGATGGAGCAGGGCCTCGAAGCCTCCAGGCGCCAGGCGAATCCCCAGCCCATCGAGAAGCAGGGCCATCCGGTCAAAGGGATTGTCCTCCCGGGCGAGGCGGGTAGCGTGATCGGTGTTCAAAAACGGACGCCAGGGAAGAGTCCAGAAGGGGACCGGGTAATCCGTGGCGAAAAACAACCGGTGCGCCAGTTCCGGATGGCCTCTCCACCACAGCAGCGCTCCCATGCGATTCGGGAGCCCCAAGGCCGCCGTGTCTCCATACAGGTTCGGGTACTCGATCAGGATCTGCCGAAACCGCCGGCTGGAGCCCCTATTGCAGAAAAGCCCATTCGAGCCGCCATGGGCGGCGATCACGGTAACCCCCTCTTCCAGTGGCAGGCGAAGCCTCTCCAGGCCCCCCGAGGACTGCTCCGGCGCCGGCAGGATGAATTCGCGGCCGGAATGACAGAGAAGAGGCAGGCCGAGGCGGGCGAGCCGCCGGTAATAGGCCCGGTGTCCAGGGTCTCCGGGATCGATACGCTGGCTGTTCGGAAGCCACTTCACCAGGACCGCACCCCGCTCCGCCGCCTCGTCCAGGGCATCGAGGGCGTCCCTGCGGCGGGGATGGACCGAGGCGCCGTACAGGAAACAGTCCCTGGCACCGCCGCACCACCACAGGACATCCTCGTTGCTCACGGAGAATTCGCCCCCTGAAACGCACGGCGTACCGGCGGCGTCGTGCGGTCGGTCCAAGGCCAGGAGAACCGCTGCGCGGACGAAGCGGGACCGCCGCAGCCGAACCGCCAGAGTCGACATATAGGCGGCGGCCCCCTCAGGGCCCGCCTCGCCCGCCCCTGTCCTGGCGGCGAGAGCGGCGAACAGCGCCCGCCTCCAACCCCGCACGGGGATGCGGCCACCCCTGGGCACGGCGTGCACATGGATGTCCACAAGAAGGCGCCGGGATGGTCGTTCCAACCATTGCCCCGTCCTGTGGAATAGCGCCCCGTCATCCCCCTGAATGCCCGTAGCCATCAAATCCCCCGCCAGCCAGGCCTCTCTTAGTAATCCCTTACGCCCTGTGGTACAATTTTATCAAGTGAGGAAGCCGAAAAGGAGGGCCGGCATTCCTCCCGGCGGCGGCATGCCGGGAGATCCCCGGCGGAATTCCCGTGCGGGGATGGTTCTCATGAAAAACACAGAGCACTTTGACGTCATCGTCGTGGGAGCCGGTCCGGCCGGACTCTTCGCCGCGTATCACCTCGCAGAGCACTCGGATCTGCGGGTGCTCGTGATGGAGAAAGGTAAGGACTCCCGCAACCGGGTCTGCCCCATCAAGAGCGACATGGGGTGCATGAAGTGCACGCCCTGTCACATCCTCTCCGGCATCGGGGGCGCGGGGCTCTTCTCCGACGGCAAGCTCAATTTCATACACAAGCTGGGAAAGACCGACCTCACCCAGTTCATGAGCCGCGAGGCCGCAACGGCCCTCATAGACGAGACGGAGGTCATCTTCAACCGCTTCCACATGGACGGTCCGGCCTTTCCCACGGACATGGACAGGGCCAGGGAATTCCGAAAAAACGCGAAGAAGCAGGGCGTCGACCTCCTGATCATCCGCCAGAAGCACCTGGGAAGCGACACCCTCCCTGGACACATCGCCGCCATGACTGACCATCTGCGGCAAAGGGGCGTGGTCTTCCACACCGAGGAGACGGCCCGCGATCTCATCGTAAAGGACGACGAGGTCCGGGGTCTTGTCGCCAGCCGGGGCGAATACCACAGCCGAAACATCATCCTCGCCCCTGGCCGCGTTGGGGCGGACTGGGTCGGAGACATCGCCGAGAAGTACGGCATCGGCCTCAGCCAGCGGGGGATCGAGGTGGGGGTCCGTGTGGAAGTCCACAGAGAGATCATGCGGGACATCACCGACGTCATCTACGACCCTACCTTCTTCATCCAGACTAGCAAATACGACGACCAGACAAGGACTTTCTGCACGAACAGAGACGGCTTTGTCTCCCTGGAAAACTATCAGGATTTCGTGTGCGTGAACGGCCACGCATACAGGGACCGCAAATCCGAAAACACCAATTTCGCCTTCCTTTCCAAGGTCGTCCTCACCGAACCAGTCACGGACAATCAGGCCTATGGAAAGGCCATCGGGAAGCTGGCAACCCTCATCGGCGGCGGGAAACCCATACTCCAGCGCTTCGGAGACCTGAAGCGGGGGAGAAGGAGCACCTGGAACAGAGTCATGAAGAGCCCCATCGAGCCCACCCTGAAGAACGTCGTCTGCGGGGACATCGCCATGGCCCTTCCCAGCAGGATCATGTCGAATATCTTCGAGGGGCTGGAAAAACTGAACCTCGTTGTACCCGGAGTTTCCAACGAGGAGACCCTCCTCTACGCCCCGGAAATCAAATTCTTCGCTACCCAGGTGGAGACCACAGGGGAGCTCGAGACACGGATCCGGGGGCTTTTCGTGGCAGGCGACGGGCCGGGGGTGGCTGGAAATATCGTCTCGGCGGCGGCGACCGGACTCATTCCCGCAAAGACCATCCTCGGGCGCTGCGACGACAGGGGCTGAGCCGGCGGGGGGGCAGGTTTCACTCAATCCCTTCCCCTGGCCGCGCGCCGTCCTCCCCGGCGCCGAAAAATCGCGCCCTGATCAGGGATGCCTTCTCGTAGAGATCACCACCCTCCACCACCCGGCGCACAAACTCCATTTCCTGGAGCCGGGTGAAAAGGTCCTCAAAAAGGGGCCTCCTCAGGAAGGCGTCCGGCCGGGCCTCGGCATTCCGGAAGAGCAGTCCCACGGCGGCGTTAGGGTACCGCGGAGGGACGGTTTTCATGCCGGAGGCGTCGACGTAGAGGAGATTTTCCCCATATTCGTACGGGCCTTCCCTAGACCCCTCGACGACCCTCTCATCCGACCTGCGGTCGTTTTCGAAAAGGGTGAAGCGGTAGGCGTAGTTCATGCGGAGACCGGCCCGTACCAGAGTATACAACACCGTGCCTCCATGCCTGAAGTGCACCGTTGCGAAAAGAGGATCGAATTGCGCGTAAGGGACGGAGACCTGTTCGAGACGCCTCTCGTCCTCTTCAATCTCAAAGAAAATGCGCTCTACAGTGAATTCACGCCTGGACTTCCCGCCGACGTGCCCCGCCGTCTCCAGCAGCACAATCGGGTTTTCCCTGAATCGCTCCTGCAGAAATTCGATGAAATCCGGGTCCTGGCCCGTTGCGTCCCGGAGAAGGACGCGAATTCTCTTTCGTTCCAGTTCTTTCCGAAACGCCTCCGGCGCATGCTCCATGGCCAGCGCCAGGAGGACGGGATGGTCGCTCCGGGCAAGCCCCTGCCCGTGCGCCAGCGCCACGCGGCGGCCTGCCTCGCGCCCCTGACGGTGGGCAACCCGGAGATTCCCCTCAAGATTCTTCTGATCTCTTGCTCCATCCAAGGCACAGACCATCTGCCCGGCGAGTATCACCTCCACCGCCGCGTCTTCCGCTTCGACCGCCTCCGGGGGCACGAGCCCAAGAAGGATATCAGGGCACCCCTGGTCCGCAGCCAGGGACCGGAGTAACCTCCGGTAGGCGGAGACGATGCGGGCACGACCTCGATCATGGACTTCCGGTGCGGGAGACGCGTAGTAGGAAAAAATCCCTGCCCTGAATTTCACATCCCTGAGTGCTGACTCCAGCCCTTCCGGGGAAGCGGCGGCCGCAAGGGAGGCGATCGCCTCGGCCACAGCCCCGGCCCCCGCTTCCAGCAACGCTGGATCCCGGCCCACGACCTCCATGAGGCGCCCCCGTTCGGAGATGGACGAGACCCGGTAGAGCCCTTCGAAAACCCTGTACGCCCCTTCGAAGTCGCCTCGTTCCCGAAAGGCGTCGGCTTTGGCGAGTTCCTGATCCAACAGGAGGCTGGTTCCGGCACATCCGGCGGCCCCGACTGCCATCGCCCATACCACCGGCACGGCCAATACCCGGCAAAGACGCATATCGATACCCCCTCGCCTGAGGCCCGCGGCAGGAATCCCGGCCGCATGGGTCATTCTATGACACGGAACGGGAACGTCTGTCAAATCAAATCCCCCAGCCTGCGGGAAGAAGCGGGGGGAACGGTCCGAAAACGGGGTCAGACCCCACGCTTCCAAGCTGGAACGGGGTCAGCCCCGGGCGTCTCCCGGCGAAACGGGACCCAAGCCAGGGCGACCAGTACCACCGTAATTGCGCCCTTTCCAGGTCTGAACACAAGGGTATCGACTACCCCGCTCTCCGAATCCATCTCTGCCTCAAGAAGACCGATCTCCTCCGCAAGTTCGTCCTGCACGGCATCGAGCCGCTGCCGCAAAGCGGCCGCGGTCTCCTCCGCCCTGGCGATGTCCCCGCGTTCCCTGATCGAGCGCCCTATCCCCCGGGCCGCTGTGGTGGCCCGGCCTAGACTTGAGGTACCGGACGCCTTCCTCCCCAACAGGGCACCGAGGACCGTGGCCCCGAAAGATATGACCGTCTGGAGATGCTGACCCCTGGCCTGGGCCGTTTCCCGCTCTACTGCGGATTCTGCCCGGCGGATCCGCTCCTGAAGACCGGCGATCTTCGATGCATACTTCCTCCGGAGCCGGTCCAAGACCTCGTCACGGCGTTCCCTGGCGGCCTGCCTCAGGCGGATCCGGAAGTCGCGCTCAGACTCGCCGGTTTCGGAAACCCGCCCGAGAAAGGGACTCCTCAAGAGGGTCATGGTTTCGGTCTCCGCAAGCCACGCCGTGAGACCTTTTTCCCAGGCGGCGTAGTTCCTTGGCACAAGGGCGGGGGCCGGAAGCGCAGCGTATTCCGCGGTCTCGAGCCCAGACCGATCGAGATCGGAAACCGAAAGGGGAACCCTCTCCGCCAGGCCCCAATCAAACGGAACTGGACCTTCAGTGAGAGACGCAAGGAGGAAAACATCACGAGAGGCGTCCAAACCGGCCTTGCGGTCGCGAAAGGCCACCCGTGCCGCGGCGGCGATCACGGGTCTATACAGCACACCCCATCCGGGGGCCCTCGGTCCCTCCATAGGGACAAAAAACTGCCGGATGTCCGGAGGCACCGCGGGAGGGGCGGCACGGGCCGGCTCCTCCCCGTGCGTCTCCCCTGCAGTAAACACAGCTGGCCCCCGGGCTGCCGGGCCGGCCGGAGCGACCGCCGCTCTTGAGCCCGCCATGAGGGAACGGATCTGGGTTCGGGTCATGGGCCCGGCGAGATACGAAAGAACCCAGCGGGTATGGAAGAGTTCAGGCACATCCTCGTGGACGTTGTGCATGAGAAAGACCCGGCTTGCAAGGCCCGACAGGAGCCTCTCCATGTCCCTGCGGTCGAGCACCTTCCCCGCCCCTGCGGTCACGCTTTCAAGGCCGTTTAGGACCCGTTCCCTGTCCCGCTCAGTTTGGAGGCGCCCGATGAACCAGGTGCCGGTGTTGGAAAGTCCCTTGTAATCAAGATCCACGGGATTCTGCGTGGCAAGGACCACACCGAGACCGAAGGCCCTCGCCTCCTTGAGCAAGCGGAGCAACGGCGGCTTGGACGGAGGATTGGCAACCGGCGGGAAGTACCCGAAGATCTCGTCCATGAACAGGACCGCCCGTAGGCTCGTGGTGCCGGGCTGGGTGCGCATCCACCCCGAGATCTCGCCGAGAAGGAGTGAAACGAAAAACATCCTCTCCGCGTTGTCCAGGTGGGCGATGGAGAAGACGGCGTGTCTGGGCCTTCCCTCCCGAGTGTACAACAGCCTGTCGACGTCCAGGGATTGGCCCTCCGACCAGACCCGGAATCCAGGAGCGGCCAGAAGGGTGTTCAGGGTCATGACCAGGGCGAAGCGGTCCCGGGCCGGATAGAAGGTCTCGAGGTCCAGCACGCCGATCCCGTCCACTGGCGGGTCCTGGACGCTGCTGATGAGGGAGGGGAGGTCCAGGTCCCGTCCCGCTGACCAAGCGGCGTGGAGTACGGTGGAAAGGAGGATGTGCTCCCTGCTCCTGATCGGATCCGCATCCACTCCTACAAGGCCAAGGAGGCCGCTCACCGTGGTATTGATCCGTTCCTGAAAGGCCTCCCGATCCTGCCTGATCCCGAGGCCCGGGGCCGCGAGGGACCTGAAAACGGATACGGGAAGGCCGGCATCGCTGCCGGGCGTATACACCACCGTCTGCACCGCGTTTATGAGGCGCTGGATCCGTCCGGCGTCCTGCCCCCATTCCGCCAGACCGTCCCTCCAGAGCGCGGCCTGTCTTGCCCCAAACTCCTCGGGGGAAAGCCCCTTGCGCCGGGCATCGTCGGGATTGATCCATGGGGTGAAATCCTCCCCCCGCAGCAGGGGAAAACGCAAGAGCAGATTCGCCAAGTCCCCCTTGGGATCGATGATGATGGCCGGAATCCCGTCGATGGCCGCCTCCTCCAGGATGCCCACGCAGAGTCCGGTCTTTCCGCTCCCGGTCATGCCCACGCAAACTGCGTGGGTGAGCAGATCCCGGGAATCGTACAACACGAGATCTTCCGTGATCCTCCTCTCTTCCGGGAGGTAACGCCTTCCCAGATAGAACAGTCCCATCTTCTCGTATTCCTGCATTATGCCTCCCGTGACCGCTCAGTCACCGGACCCCGGCCCAGGTGACCGCAAAACGGCCGTTTCGGACGAACGGCCCCTGCGGGAGAAACCCCCACAAGCGCGCGCCGGAGGGGACGCAGGGCCGGTTTACCTTGGGCCGTACGCCTTGAGCCAGGAAATCTCCAGCCGGAACGGCCCCTCCCGCCTGTCCGCGATCATGAACCCGATTCGCCTGACCGCGTCGGGATCGAGCGCCGCAGCCCCAGAAACCGCCCGGCCCCGGAAGGCCGCCTTGAAATCGCGAAAGGGCAGCGCCACGTCGATCCACAGGCCAGGGCGGGTATCGAATTCGCTCTGGTACGCCACACCGTCAAAGCGGTCATCTGTCCTCAGCCGGAGGCGGTACCTCCGGCCGTCCCCTTTTACCCTCAGGGAAAGACCCAGAAACCCCCCGAGCCGGTATGTACCCGGGCGTGTCCGGACCGAGGCGAAGCCGCCCCCTGCGTCAAGGGAAACACGGCCCTCGAAAACGGCACCGGCCCCTGGAGCCACCGAGAACGTGCTTCGGGAACGGCCGCCCATTACGACGTCGTTCACAATCTCCCATGCCTCCCCCGCAGCCGGCCTGCCGAAGTCAAAAAGAACCGCCTCCGCTTCCACGCCGTCCCTCCTTCCGTGTCTGCCGTGCCCTGAAGCGCACATCTTGTGCAGGAGACCGGGGAACTTTCGATGTCCGGAACCTCGACTCCGGAACTCCCGCCGGTGAAGTCTCCGCACCCGAAACGCGCGGCCCCTCACGAAACAGGTTCATCCAGCTTCAATGAACAGACTCCCCGCCATGAGCAGTCCGTTCATGACAGAATAAATGCAGAAAACGCCAGAATAGATCCGCATGGGAGAAATCTTCAACCGGGAGATGTCTTCCTTGTAATCCAGTCCTGTGTACTGCTGGAAGAGATGGAATCCGGGTGCAACGGCCCGGTCCAGCGCACACTCAATCTGTTTTAGCCGGCGCCTTCTCGCGTCGTTGTAATGCTCCAGTACTCTCATCATCAAAAACCAGACCGACAGCAGGATCCAGAGCACGGCCCCTATGGCGAGGATCTGTTCCGTGGAGAGGGAACGATATTCCTTGAGAAAATACCCCTGAAGCGTAGTGAAGAGGGGCAGGAAAAGGGTGGAGGCCGTCCAGGCGGCCCGGTGGGCGTCCCAGAAACTCTGATGGAGATTTTGGTAGTTCAACCTGAGAAGGTCCATCTCTTCCCCGGTGAGATTCGGGCGTTGGGTCCCCATAAGATTCCCTCCTTCAGCAAGGACCATGACCACGAGACCTTCAGTGCTGTCCGTCACCCTCGCCACGCCGGCCTTGTGATGGGGGCCGGTGGCGTATGACCCGTCGATAGTATCATAGCGGGATTGTGAGGCGGAGAGAACAGGAAACAGGCCTGGGAAGGGACGGTGAGGCCGGCCCCCTGGTCCGGGATCACTTTCCTTTGACTCGTGCCGCCTTTTCGCTATGCTTGAAGTGGAGCGAGGCGGCGGGGGCGGGCTCGGTCGATCCGCTCACACCTGCCGGCGTGGGGACCCTTGAGGAGGCTTCGCACTGAAAATCGATCACACATGGGATGAGGAGGGGCTCAATCTATGCTCCAGTTACGCGAGATGGATCTCGAAAGGGAGCCTGTCGACACCCTTGTCGTCTTCGTGTGCAAGGACAGGACGGTATACAGCGAATCCGTCCCCCTCGCGCTCACGGAGAAGGCGCTCGGTTTCAGGGAATTCCGAGGCGAGAAGGAGGAGAAAATCACCTTTTACGGTCACGAAGGAACGGGCATTCAGAGGGCGATCCTTGTGGGGATCGGCGAATTCCAGAGCCTGGACGCCGAGGGCCTTCGATCGGCCACGGGCCGGGTCGTGCGCGGGTGCATCAAGAAGAAGATCCCCAGCGTTATCATCGCAGTTCCCTCCGCCTCGCTGCTGGGGATGGATCCCGCTCTCGTAACGGAGGCCGTGGCCGAGGGGGCCTTCCTGGGGAATCACCTCTTTCTCAGGTACAAGAACGAAAAGCAACTCGCCGTGCTGACCGAGATAACCCTTCACCTTCAGGAAGCGGGGCGTCTCGACGGACTGCTCTCGAGAGTGGAGACGGTCTGCGAGGGGACCCTCCTCGCCAGGGAGTGGGTCACCACACCCTCCAACGACAAGCTGCCGGAGGAGTTCGCCCGTTCCACCGCGTCCCTTGCCGAAAGGCACGGCCTGAAAACGCGCGTGATGGAGGAAAAGGAGTTGCTCCGCCGGGGTTTTGGAGGCATCACCGCCGTGGCGTCCGGCAGCAGAAATCCCCCGCGACTCCTCATCTTGGAATACAGGCCGCGAAGACCGGATACCAGCGTGGTCCTCGTGGGCAAGGGCGTGACCTTCGACTCCGGGGGCATCAACCTCAAACCCACCGCCTCCCTTGAGGACATGAAGATGGACATGTCCGGGGCCGCCGCCGTGGCCGCCACGGCGATCACCATGGGGAGGCTGCGACCCGGTCTGCGGGTAGTTGGGGTCATCCCGCTGGTCGAGAACATGCCCTCGGGGAGCGCCGTGCGGCCGGGTGATGTTATCCGCTGCTATGGCGGCAAGACGGTGGAGGTCCTCAACACGGACGCCGAGGGTCGCCTCATCCTGGCCGACGCGATGGCCTACGCGGCTGAAAAATTCAGACCCGATACCATGATCGACCTGGCCACCCTGACCGGGGCCTGCGTCGTGGCCCTCGGGGAGAAGATCGCGGGCGTCTTCTCCCCGGACCGTGAACTTGCCTGGGAAATCCTGGAGTCCGGGGAAAAGACCTTCGAGCGCTGCTGGTCCATGCCGATGCCCAAGGATTACAAGGACCTGATCAAGAGCGAACTCGCCGACATCAAGAATGTGAGCGAATCCCGCTGGGGCGGAGCAATTGTGGCCGCCCTCTTCCTGGCGGAATTTGCAGCCGGGACCCGATGGGCCCACATCGACATCGCGGGCCCGGCCTATGCCAAGAAGGAAGGCGCCTACTGCGGTCCGGGAGGCACCGGCTTCGGGGTGAGGCTGCTCTGCGAACTGATGAAAACCTGGTGACTGCGACGGGGCCTATTCTTCGAGAAGAAAGCGGACCACGATGATGGTGAACATCAGGATCCCCACTCCGAGATAGATGGGGAGTCCCCAGGTCATTCCGCCGAAGATGTCGAAAAATCTGCCCTGGTTGAAAAAGAAGCCCCAGTAAAAAACGAAACAGTATGTGATGAGAAGACCCAGGCGGTACGCACCGTAGAGAAGGCAAAGCGAATTGAAGACCAGGAGAAACGTGACCTCGCCCAAGGGCACGGCGAAATCGGTGTCCTGCAAGAATGTCCAGAAGTCCCGCACGACGTCCATCTGTCACCTCATTGATCTCGTTTTCCGGAAACCCGGAGCATGGGGGCAGCGGTGCACCCCTTCCGCTCTCTCCATTGATCGGACGAAACGTCGTGGAACTCCAACCCCCGTGCCGCTGTGAATTCTGTTCAGCACACCGCAGTGCGGGCATGCGCAGGCGGCCCTGAGAAGGCGAGGAGCCATGAATAAAGGAGCAAACACGGGTCTTTCAGGAGATGGCTCCCGGGTGGTCGACCTGTATGCTTCAGCATACCACCAGGCCGGCCACGCGGTTTTTGCCTTTCGCTACGGAATCGGTATCAAGGAACCGGGCATTCTTGTAAACCATCGCACAGGCGACGGCATTTGCAACTTCGAGACATCGATCCAGGAGGGGGACGGCCAACGCCTAGCCTCCCTCAACCGCCCTGACCTCCTGGCCTCTTTTCGCAAAAGGGCCGAGCGGGACATCGATGTGTGCCTTGCCGGCCCCCTGGCTGAAAAGCGGATCCGCCTGCTCTTGAAAGCCCACTCCCTGCCCTTCTGCCCGCAAGATGTTCAAACGGCCCGGCAGATTCTCAGGGAGGCCTTTCCTGCTCGCCCCGGCCATGAGGTGTTGCTCCAGATTGCCATCCATCGGATGTACAGACTCTTCCGCAACCGGAAAACGTGGGGTGCGGTGGAGACCCTGGCGGCCCAGGTAACCGAACGGGGACATCTCTCTCCGAAAGAGACCGCCGAAATTCTTCACCGGTGCAGGCTTCCGTACAGTATCCCATGAAAGCGGCATCCCCGGAGACCTGGCGACAGGACGGCTTCACTTCCTTTCAAAGACCGAGGAGGAGGACAATGATACCCGGAACAGGAAATTTCAGAAGCGTTCGATACCGTTTGCACTTCTATGACGAATTCACCGACACCAAACATACTGGATTCCAGCAAGGCCGATTCCATCAGAGTGCCCAATTCATGGACGGGGACCAAGCCTATCCCGTCGGCATTGTAGAGGCTGCAAACGGCCAGGTGACGGCGGCCCCGCTGAGGACATCACTCTTCTGGACCTGCCGGACGGCTCTGAATAGCTGCCCGCACGGGCCTCAGGCCAGCTCCCAAATCCCCTTTGGTGATTCCTTGGCACCTCGAATCCTCCCCGAGATACGCAGGTGAAACACCGCCTCCCGGATGTCGTGCTGCCAGGTGTAGAAAAGGTCGCCGGATTCTCGAAGCTCCCTCTCGTGATGCTCCCACACATGCCTGCAAACGTCGGCTATCCTGGCGCTTCCGCCCAGGTCATCGAGCGCCTCCACCAACCAATCCACCAGCTTGGGCCACTCTCCCATTTCACGGCACCCGACCGAAACGCTCATCCTTCCCGGAATGTCTCATCCCCCCTCCTGGAACCGAACTCTCTGGACAGAATGCCTGGATGAACCCTGCGTCTTGACTTCGCCGAAAGAACACCTTCCAGGGTTTCCACACGTCTTTTCTGCGAATGACGTCTTCACGACACACCTATCTGCACACCCCCCGGGGGGTATTTTCTGGGATCAAGGGCAGGTACCGAGGGCCCACAGAGTGCCTCTCCCGTGCACGGGATTGTCAGACGTTCGGCCCGCGCCTGGGGCCAGCCCTGCCCGACAGAGGCCTGTCGGCGTCACAATGCCTGGTAAAGCTCACATTATGGTATTTGACAAACCGTATTTGATACCGGAAGAAAGGGCAAGCCAGGTGACCCCGTCCAGGATAATTTTGTTCTATCGATCATTTTTCACGATATCAGTTGGTTTTCTCTCTATCTGAACAAACGCCCTCGGAAGCGAAGGCGCAGGATTTCAGAGGGGGGTCACTCCTTTCTCTTGCCGCGCAAATGGTGGATGAAACAAGAGCATCCGCCCCCGAAAAGTAGCCTGAGCACGCGCCGTAATCTTCTTTTTCCGCCCCTATCCCTCGCGTCATCTGACACAGGGTGCGGGCGGGGAACCGGTATACTCCTCCACAACCCAGGCCCATTCCCACGAAAAGCCTTCGGCCTCAGCGGCGGCCCTGGCGCAGCGTTCGGCCGTTTCGGCATCTGGAGCATAAAACGGGCCGTAGAGGCGGCATCCCTGTCCCAAGATTATGTCGGGACCATAGTAGCCCTCGTGGTACACGGTGTAGAGCCAGCAATCCGATGCGGAGAGGTCGTCACATGAAGAACACGGCAGACGCGGTACGGTGGGTACGGTGCCGTCACCGTCCGGACACACGCACTCCCGTTCTCCGCCCACCACCGACGGCGCCGCCGCCCAATAGCATGGAGACGGACAACTCGTGCACACTCCGGTGAGGGGATCCCTGGAAATGCCCTCGCAGCAGCGGTCGTCGCTCGAAACCACCATGCCTTCCGTGCCGCAGCAGTACGGTCCGGTGACGGGATCGCGGCGGATCGCCCCTGAGCAACAGGCCGACGGCCCTTCATCGGAGTCGAGATCGGCGCCGACGCCACGGCAGCACCGGCCGTCTTCGCAGTGATTCGCGCAGCACTCCCCATCACTCGTACACGTCTCTCCAACGTCGAGGCACGGGTCGTCATCGGTCGCAACTATAGAGAAAAACCCCGCAACGACCACAACCGCAAGCAACACCATCTTGAGCAAACTCAGAGGTCGAATCCGATCCATCATCCTGTACCTCCCTCGTCCTGCGTCAGCCGGACCATTACGTATGCTGCCACAGCGCCAGCCGCGATCGCCAGGACATCCATGGCATCAAAGGTACCGTTCAGGAGGAAATTCCTCACTGAATCACCGATAAACCACAACCCCTTCCCTCCAGCCAAGTGGCCCGCAATCCAAGGTGCCACGGCAGAATGTTGCCCGACCTCGAAAAGCAGGTTGACTGCGCCCCAGAAGGCGGCGGTTGCGAAGGCCACGCCCCGGCCTCTTCCGATAACCGCGGCGGTGAGCAAGGCGAAACCCAGCGTATGCGCAAAGGCCGGAAAGACGAGGCCCGTCTCCGAAATGAACTGCGGCGGAGAAAACCGGCTCCCAAGATGCATCCCCAAAAAGGGCAGGGCCTGGACCGGCCGGTCAACAAGATAGACCGAAGCGCCGAACCCGACCACAAGAAGTCCGGTGAACAACTGGACACCGTTCACAATATGCCGTTTTCTCACCGGATGGGGAACCCAGGAGCCCCTGGTTGGGGATGAGTTGAACACCGCCCACCCCTCCTCCGAACCTGTTTCACGCCATCAGAATCTCCAAAGAAAGGAGAGACGCCATGACCGATGCCTTCGATCAATCCATGAGAGCCCTGCAACCCGCCGGAATGAGCGAACATAGCCAGAAATGCTGCACCCGCGCTGTACGAACGCCGGTGATTCCTTCCAAAAGACCACTGACCGCATCAGCGAGAATAGGCATGTCATTTGTGGTCTTGAACTCCGCAAGTCTTGTGTGTGCCACGAGTCGATCGAGAGTCCTGATGGTAAAGACCTTGCCCCGCGTCGCAAGGATCATTTTCTTCATGTCCTCACGGCGGACTCCAAAACCGCGGCCGCCGATACACGCAATGACTTCATATCTCGGCTTGTCGTTTTGCCGTCCTGCCCGACTCAATTCCCCGAGATGCTGAATACGGGTGACCTTGTCTCGCGCCGTACCGTCGTCTTCCGTGATCTTCGCCTCGATGATGATCTGCGGGTTGAATTCGCTCGGAATGATGAAATCAGGAGCCTGGTCGAAACCCTCGATCCGTTCAGCGCGCTTTGTCTTGCGGAAACTGATTCCTGCCCCCGACAAGACTTCTTCGATAGCCGATTCGAGGCTGTCCCCGACCAATTCACTGACAGAATCCCGATGACCGGCAAACGGGCTTCCGAGAAAACGCTCATACAGCAGCATAGCGTAAGGAACGCCCATGCCCGCAAGGGTTGAGATGCCTTCAACGCCGTGTCTCGTGTCCGCCTTCTCGAGCCGATGCAGTTTATCGGCGTCCACCTGGGACGCCCCCTCAGCGAGCAGCCGGCATGCCGTATCAACAAGTGCTTCCAGCCGTTCTTTCTTGACACCGTTGATGTTGATCGGTATTTCGGGGGCCATTCGGACTTTCCGGTCGAGAGAACGGACAAAATCCGGGGCTACAGCGACACCGGTCCTCTGAGTCGTCAAATAGCCCCACTCAGGAGGGGTGAATCCAAGCAAAGTGCGAAGCACCACGATTGTGATCGGCTCTCGCAGAGTCACCGGCACGATTGCTGCCGGCTCGAAGTTTGAAAATCCTTTTGTCACCGTCTTCAACGCCTCATAACCACGTTCGAAGACAGAATATTCGACAAAACCAGCCCCTTTGGGCCTGATGAGAAACTCCGACTCGAGGCAGGAAAATACGGCCTCGACATACCGTTCCGGATTCTTCAGTATATCCTCAAACGCGGCTTCAAAAGGAAATTTCGCCATATTCAACTCCGTATTCTTCAACTGTTTCAGGCATTTCATACAGCACTTCCGAACTGTGAGAAGAGATCGGTTCGTTAAGGCCCCTTTCGACCTCGGGCCATCCGCCAAAATCATGGAACCAGTCCAGGACCGCTGCGGTTTTTGGGGATGTTTCGGCCGTCTTGTCCCAAGATCTCCGGAGGTTCCATATCGCCAGACGGACAAGATGACCGTATGCGATGCAACGCGTGTCTCCGGGAGAGGGCTTTACATTGCCCCTCCGAAGTTCCCCTAGATCATCGCGGACAAGAGAGGCTTCCTCTCCCGGCGAAGAGGCAAGTGTTTTTCTCGAAACAACCCCGGTCGTGCGGCATACGAATACTGTGTCAATAATGGAAGAACCCGTACCGTTGATGTGGATGGAAGCGCCCGTTTCCGCAGGACATGGCAAGGAGGCCGAACACGTTAAACCCGAATCGAGAATCGCGACAGCCACGGGCACGAAGGCCTCAATGGTGTTGTGATGATACGTGAATGCCAAAGGCGCGCCTGGTTTCAGCGCCTTTACCATTCTCTGGAAAACAGAGGAAAAGCCCTTGATGAAATGCTGCAATCCTCTTCCTATATCCATGTTGCCTGTCAACTCAAGAGGATTTCTTGTTGAATAATTCTTGAATATATCTAAACTATTACCGATTAATCGTCTCAACCACACGTAACAGAAGTCCATCAGTTCCGCATACTGGACATTCCCGTAGTAAGGAGGGTCGGTGAACACCGCATCAAGCGAAGATTCCGGGAGTTCGGCAGCACCGGCGTCGCCGCAATGAATCTGAACGATCCTCTGCCGCGCCGTTTTCCCGCTTTCGCTATGGTCTCCTATCCATTCGCCCTTGATGGGGACTATCACTTTTCGTTTGCCGATGTGCCTCACTTCAAACGGAGCGTCGCAGAAGGATTTCGCCCTGTGAAATTTCTCCGTGATGTTTTTCCATCCACCGCTTCCCACGCATACATTTCTGTCTCTGTCCACAATTCCCAGAAAATTGGATTCACATTGAATGAGCCCCACCGGAAATCCATGCACGGAGAATATGTCAAGAGATTTCAGGGCTATAGTGTCATAGCGACAAAGCATATTCTGGTAACGGAGAAGATCGGAGAGATTCGTCGCAAGGGCGTTCCGGACACGTTCGTTCGTGATTGCCGATATGATCCGGGCTGACCGTTCGAGCCCCAGGAGTTGACGTGCGTTGAACATTTCACGGTAACGGGTGTATCCCCAACGGTGGAGCCGATTCGTCTCGTCGCCGGAAGGGATGACATCATCGGGAACGAACCGTGATTGCAGCTTCGCCCATCGCGCCTCGGATTCCACTACACGGCGGAGGTCCTGATCGCCGAGCGACTTGAAGAACCTGCCCGTATGACCGCTTTTACATGACGGGCAATGGTATTCCATGGCAAAAAGACGATGCCTTGGAGGACCAAGCCTGGCGTTGGGAAAATGATTCCTCTTCCCGCAACGGGGGCAACTGCAACTATTTCGACTTGCAGGTTCTTTGAGTGAGAGGAACGCGCCGCAATAACGACATGTGCCGGGACTCTTTCGGTCGTTGGTTTCAGTCAATTTCCCGCATGAAGAACATACGAAGACGTTCTTCGGGTGCCTTGCATCGGAGGAAAGAAGATAACCTGGAAAAAGATCGATGCGTTTCTCGCAATATTCACACCCAATCGTCTTCACCCATAAGAAGTACTTGACGTGAGCCTCTTCGCTTCCGCAGATGGCGCACTGTGTCAGGTACAAAATCCCGATGTCTTTTTCGAGTTCGTCCCGCAGAAAATTGGCCGCCTCGTCATATGCCGTCAAATTAAGATGTTCGATTTCCTGTTTCACTATCCAATAGGACATAGGATTGATGTCAAACCCGGTCACGTCGAAACCGAGACGATTCGCCTCCAAAAGGGACGTGCCGCCCCCCATGAAGGGGTCAGCGATTCTTCGATGCGGAAAATTATTCGATCTGTAAAAAACCTCCCTCAGCGGGCCATCGGAAAATTCGGATAGCAGAAGGCCTCGAAACAGCGTCCCCGGCCTGCGAGCGAACCATTTGTGCACGGCGATGACGGGCCGGTAGTTCTGTTGAATCTGTTTTTCCCGTAGGGCGAGGTCAGCGATGAACGGGATATCGAACCTTTTTTCAATCAAATCAGATCTTTTTGTACCGCAATGGCTTTTCTGATGGCATAACGTGCCGCCGCATGAGCCGCGACGTGAGGGGTCGCAAAGCGGACCGGCCCCGATTTCACGAAACGCTGTCACTGCACCGTATCACCGCGTCCGGCTGAAGGCATGGTTCGAATAAGCCGCTTCGCGGCAGACTCCTTTCGGCCCGCTGGCAGTCCTGGTCCCCCTTCTTCGAATCATTCCGGGCAGGTTGCAGGGATTCACCCAGTCCGTGGAGTCTCTCCAGAAACCCGTCTGTTTCATGCTGCCGGAACGTACCTGATCCCGGGGTTCGGCACAGCCCCAATGCTGCAACCCCCCGGACTGGAAGCCTTCACAGGGTACCGCAGATACGAGGCGGGCACGCAGACGTGCTCCTTTGTACTTCAAGTGCACGCCAACAAAACAGAGGCGGTGCCCTGTGAAGGCTTACGCCGGAACCTTGTAAAAATTGTCCGCTCACTGATACAGGCTCCTCCTCGTGGGAGCGATTCCGTCTCACTGATACAGGCTCCTCCTCGTGGGAGCGATTCCGTCCGTCGGCTGCGCGTTTACCTGTACGCCGGATGCCCTTGTTCGCTGAATTGGCCGGACGCCTGTCAGCGGAACGCGTACGGCTCGTCGCTGGCCTACCCCCGAAGAGCGCCGGTCAGGATCCCGGGAAAAGCCGCTCCGAACAAACACGACTCGCGGAAATACAAAACCCGCAGCCGGTCACCACTTCCGCTTCCCTAAAAAATTGCATAGCCCCGTGTCCAGTGCCTGTCAAGCAACCGGCCATGCCAATTCCAGCAGCACACCCCTGTCTCACCGCAGAAGCACAAAGGACGCAGAGAAAAACCGCACAGGGTCTCCACACCCCGGGACTGCACGAAGGGGCAGCCCGTGCCCGGACGAAGTCATCAGGGCCGGGGCCCGGGGACATCAGGCAGTCTCATCCGGCCCTGAAGGATCATCCCGGCGCCCCGGCGTTCATTCCGCTCTTGCCACCTTTGCGGGATTCAGCTATCTGATCAGGAGAGGACCGGCGCAGCGCTCACCGTCCTTTCCCCGCCGGACGCCGGGCCTCGCCGTGCACCGGGCAAACCCTTGGGAGAGGAGGCGCCGACCATGAAACAGCTCCTGTTGTCCGTGTTCATTCTTGTAACAACCCATGCCGTTTTGCCGCTGCCCTCAGCCGGGGCGTCCCTCGAGGAGTGGATCTGGCGCAGCCCCCTCCCGAACGGCCACACGCTGTGGAACGTCGTTTACGGAAACGGCCGGTTCGTGGCCGTGGGTAACAGCGGCGAGCTGCGGGTGTCTCTGGATGGGGTGAACTGGTCGGTGGTAAAGCGCCCCAGCACGGAAAAGTTTGGCAATCTGGCCTTCGGAAAGGGCCGCTTTGTCCTCTCCACCTACCGAACGCTCTACCACTCTACCGACGGAACTGCCTGGACTCTGATCCAGATCGGTGCCGAGAAGGAAATCCACGATATCATCTTCGACGGGGACAGGTTCGTTGCCATCGGGGGATACGCCCGTATGAGCGGGTTCACCTTCGTCCGGTACATCTCCACGGTCCTGGTCTCGGCGGACGGCCTGCGGTGGACCGACATGAATCCATCCACGACGCTTAGTCATTTTTTCACTTCCGTTGTCCACGGCAACAACATCTATGTCGCCTCCACCTATATCAATTCGGTGGTATACGTCTCTTCGGACCTCATGGAATGGGAGCGCTTCGACCTTGGAGACTCTGTCGGCGGCCTCGCCTTCGGAAACGGCCGTTTCCTTGCGCGGACCGGGGGAAAAATCCTGGAATCCGCTGACGGCAGGGTCTGGATCCTCGTCGATGCCCCCGCCGACCTGGAAGCGGGTGCGCTCGTCTCCATGAACGACACGTTCTTCATCCTTGGAGAAGGGGTGATCATGGCCTCGACCGACGGCAAGACATGGGTCAAGTCCGATCTCGGGGATAACTTGCAGATGTGGGCCCTTGCGTTGGGGGGTGGTGCCCTTGTCGCCGTGGGGGAAGGGGGTGTAGCCCTGAGCCTTCGGGCGGACCTGACATGGCAGAACACCACGCCGGCGGTAACCCTCGAAGACTTCAGTGCTGCGGCGTACGGAAACGGGGTCTTCCTGGCCGTCACCGAAGAGAACTCCGTCTTCCGCTCCTCCGACGGCATCCAGTGGACGCGGACCGCCGGCTTCGCCGCGACGCCGCGGATCGCCTTTCTCGAGTTCGCGGGCGGCTCCTTTTTCCTCCTCCAGAGCCCCACTCTGTACGTTTCACAGAACGGCGCGGACTGGACCCCGATTGCCATGGGTAGCTACCATCCCCCCAGTGATGGAATGGCCGCAGGGGACGGGATTCTTGTCGCGGTGGGGGTTAGTGGTAGAGTCATGTTGTCCGCGGGCGGCGCTGATTGGGAGGAGGTGCAGCTGGACAGGAGCTACTGGTTGAGGAGCGCGGCATGGGGAAACGGCCTTTTTGTGGCCGTTGGGAGTCAAGGCCTCATCCTCTCGTCGCCTGACGGGAGGGACTGGAGCCCTGCCACATCGGGGTTGACGAAGATGCTGAACAAGGTGATCTGGGCGGACGGGGCCTTCCTCGCGGTGGGCGACGACGGGACCATCCTCCGCTCCACCGACGGCAGGAACTGGGATTCGGTTTTCAGTGCATCCTCGTCCTTCGACTTCACCGATGTGGTCTTCGGCTCCGGTCGTTTCGTCGCCGTTTCCGCCCTTTCGAAAGGCTCCGTAACCTCGGCCGATGGAATACAATGGGTGGAAGGACCCCCTCCGGGACAGGCGGCTGCCTCCGGAGAAGGCAGCTTCGTGGTGGTGGGGGCAAACGGGAGCATCCTCCAGGCAGGCCCGGCATGCAGCGGAATCCTCTTCCCAAACGGCACGGTCCACGTCCCCTTCATCGACCTGGGAGGCGTCTACGCCAGGGCGGACTTCGTCTTCGAGAGCTCTTCCGGGGGGCTGCTCTTCCGCCTGGCGGACATCGGCCTGATCCACGACACCGGGCCCTACGCCGGCTGCCCGGCGGCGACCCTGTCGGGCGCGGGCGTCCTCCACGTCCCGCACATCCTCTTCGACGGGGCGAGCCTCTGGGCGGATCTCGCCTACGTCCAGGGGGCCCTCTTCACCCTCTCCGGCGCGGGGGTCAACTGAAGACTGGGGGGCGTTGCGTCCGACCAGATAGAAAACAAGCCTTCACGGGGCACCGCATCTGCAGCACCCTGTGAAGGCTTCCAGTCCGGGGGAGTTGCAACATTCGTGCTGTGCGAACCCTGTGATCAGTTACCCGTGATCAGTTACGTGCGCTGCCAAAGTCGGTTCGTGACAGCCGACGTGAAATCGTTCACGATTCATTCGCTGCATGATTTTGAGAGTTCGATCTGGGGATCATCGCTCTGAACGAATTCAATTTCGCCCAGAATCTCGTTGATCTTCACACTGAGCTTCTGCACTGTAAAGGGCTTCTGAATGAAACCCTTACACCCTCGCGTGAGAATTTCCTTGGCTTCACCATTGATGCTGTACCCGCTCGAAAGGAGGACCTTAATATCGGGATTGATCGCCTTCAGCCTGTCAAATGTCTGACCACCGCTCATCTTCGGCATGACGATATCGAGAATGACCAGGTCTATGTCATCTCGACGTCGCTCATAGAACTCGATGGCCTCTTGACCGCCGTTGGCGGTCAAGACCTGGAACCCAATGGCATCAAGAAGTTCCTTTCCGAGTTCCAGGATCAAGGCCTCATCGTCCACCAGGAGAATGGTTCCGCTTCCTTTTGCCAACTGCGAGGGCGCCTTGCCGTTGTCTCGCAGCTCTCTCTCCGTTGCAGGCAGAAAAACACTAAAAGTTGTCCCTTTTCCCAACTCGGAATCGACACAAATGTACCCTCCGTGGCCCTTCACGATACCATAAGCGGAAGCGAGGCCAAGCCCAGTGCCTCTGCCCATCTCCTTTGTGGTAAAGAACGGCTCAAAGACACGCGACTTGGTCTCTTCGTCCATCCCCACGCCGGTATCGGCAACCCTTAACAAGACGTAGTCACCGGCCTTCGGCTTGGAGGACGCCGTCGTCAGGCTCTTGCCAGAGACATTCATGGTTTCCAGGGTAAGCGTGCCGCCCGCAGGCATGGCGTCCGCCGCATTGACAAAAAGGTTCAGAAGCAGCTGTTCGATTTGCCCCTTGTCCGCCTCTACGGCCCGCAGATTGTCCATTAAATTATTAATAATGGTAATGTCCTTCCGCGTTCGTCCGAAGGTCTCGGAGATTTCGAGGACGAGTTGGTTGAAGTCCAACACTCCGACCTCATATTTTCCCTTCCTCGCATAGCCGAGAAGCTGCCTTGTCAGGTTCGAACCGCTTTCCACCTGGTTTTCAATGCTCTTGAGCCTCTTGTAGTGCGGATGAGACGGACCAATGTCCAACAGCAGGAGGGAGGCATTGCCCTGGATTGCCATAAGTAAATTATTGAAATCATGTGCAATACCTCCAGCAAGCGTCCCCAACGACTCCAGTCTTTGGGCCTGCTGGAGTCGTGACGCAAGCCGCCGGGACTCTGTGACATCCTTGAGTGTGTGCGTGAAGCCTCTCAGCTTGCCGTCAACGTCCAGAATAGGGGAGGTGGAGCAAATAAAAATCCCGCCGATGTTCGGTTCTACAATGTCCTTGGTTTTTGGTTTGAGTGTCTTCATGGTATAAACCATGGGACACTGCGCGATCGGTGCGCTCCTCTTATGGACAACTTCAAAACAACGCTTTCCGACCAGGCTTTCGGTGTTGGTTTTGAGGACGGTTGCCGTTGCTTTATTAGCCCGTATGATCCTCTGTTCACTGTCGAGGAGCATCACCATATCCGTGATGGCGTCAAAGGTATTCTCCCAATCCTCTTTGGCCTGGATCATGGCCTGCTCAGCCTTGGCCTTTTCTGTAACGTCTCTTGATATCACTATGACCCCGACAACGCGACCAGAGTCGGCCTTTAACGGAACGCCGTGAGTTTCCCAATAGCACTCCTCAGAGGTATTCTTGTGGTGGAAGCGCATGGTGGCGTGTTCGATCTGTCCTGTCCTCAGAGCCTTTGTGCAAGGACAGCCGGGGCACGGCCTGTCTGAATTTTGAAAAAACCGATAGCACGTTTGCCCGATCAAGTCCGCGGGGTTGCCATTCCCTGCAGCTGCTGCCATGCGGTTCATCCAGACGATCTTCATCTGATCGTCTATCTGCATGATCACATCTATGGACGCATCCAGAATGGCTTGCTGCTGTCTTTGAACCTGTCGCAATGCCTCCTGAACCTGCCTGCGATCCTCAATCTCCCGCCGGAGCTTTTCGTTGGCAACCGAGAGCTCGCCCGTCCTCTCCTCCACCCGTCGCTCCAGTTCGTCCCGTGCCCTCTGCAGCTCGCCTTGAGACTTCTTGAGTTCACTCACCATGTGGGAGAAGGTATCCGCCAGCTCGACGAGTTCATCCCCGGAGTGGGTTCTGTGAACAATACACTTGCGGCATTCGGACAGCTTTTCCGGGAAACGCAACCCGGGATCCCTCCGCAAGAGGGTACCGACCACGGTCCAGCACCGTGCGTCGCTTTTTTCGTAGACCGGACAGTCACGGAGCCCGCAGTCCCGGAGCTTCCAGCACTCCACTTGCTCGTCCGTTCCGAACGCAACATCCAGATCGCCCTGGCTCACCCGGTTGGCAATATTTGTCAGCTCTGAGACAGGTCTTGTTATATAACTAGACAACCACTTACTCACAAAAAAGGAAACAAAAATAATTAAAAACAAGCCTATAAAAAGTAATATAGAAACATTAAAAATCAATCTATCGATAAATTTTTTACTAAGACCTAAACGCACTGAGCCAATTTGTTTTAAGCCTTCGAGAACTGGAACAGCGATATCATAAACAGGACTATCAAGAGTAGAAAGAAGTATAGTACTGGCTTTTTTATCAGATGAAACAAAATTAGCATATAACACATCTGATGGAAGATTATTAATAAAGGTGTGCGCTAATACTTTTTGGTCCTTATCTTGGACTAGAACATAAGACACAAATAACTTCCGATCGCCAAGATACTTTTCGTCAAAGACAAGAGAAGAAAGCTCAGACTCATGATAAGCTAGAAGATGATCGCGACTTCTTTCTGCTATGCTCTGTGCGATACCAACTCCCCTTCTCTTGAGTTCAGAAATCAAGCTCGGAACGATCACAAAGCGCAGAACAAAAGCATTAGATATGGTTATGAGGATTATGACTGAAATAATACTAAGTAAAATTTTATTTTTTAAGCTTAATTTCTTGAAACCTCTTGAGATCGTTCTTCGTAACATGGGCGAGCGTCCTTGAAAACAATGCATAAAAGACGGTCTGCAAAAAGATTACGAAAGGAAATATGATTTTTTACCGCGTAATCAAAATCAGTCTCCCATCCTGGATTTTTGTGAAGTAGACTCTCTCTAAGCCCTCATGATCATCTGGGCCGAAGGTCAGAGTATTGGCAATGCCCAAAGAGAAATTCTGTATCGATTCAACCGCATCAATAAAACCTTCGCGAGTCAAGTCACTCCCGGCCCGCCTGAGCCCTTCCGCCAAGACCTTCGCATTGATAAAGCCCTCAAATCCCACAAAGTTGGGTTCGTCCTCGGGATAGTATTTTGCGAGAAGTCCGGCATAATCATTTGCAGCGGGTAAAAGGACGCTCTCCTGGGGCGGAGGAACGACCTGGGTGACAATCATCCCCTCTCCTTCCCTGCCGAGTTTTCTGACAAGTTCGTCGGCCCCCACAAATGAAACACTGAGAAAAACGGGGTTAAAGTCCTGCGATCTGGCAAGCTTGATGAATTTTGCGCAAGGGTCATAGGTGCCGATCATGACCACCGCCCGGGCCTTGGACGAAATGATATGGTCAACGGCACTTTCGACATCCAATGTCCCGCGGAGGTAGCGGTCAGTGGCGACCGGGCTCAGACCATATTTCTTCAGAGCTATCTCCGTTCCCGTCAGGCCGTCGAATCCATAGGCGTCGTACTGATACAGGACCGCAATCTGCTTGATGCCCAGGTCCTCAACCAGGTGCCTCACCATGGCCTCTGTTTCCTGATAGTAGGAAGCGCGAACGTTGATGACATAGCGTCGAAAGGGCTCCCTCAAGACGTTGGCCCCGGTAAACAGGCCCAGCATAGGGATCCTGGCTTCCTCGACGATCGGGAGGACCTTTACGGCCGTCGGAGTACCGACATAGCAAAACAGGGCAAAAACTTTGTCTTCATTGATGAGTTTTTGGGTATTTGCGACGCATCTTGGAGGGTCATACCCGTCGTCATACGCGATGAGCCTGATCTTGCGCCCGTTGATTCCTCCGTGCGCATTGACATCATTGAGATAGGCCAACGCACCGTGAATCGTCTGGGTGCCGAGAAAGCTGGCGTGCCCTTCCAGGGCGGCAGAGGAACCGATACGAATCTCTCCCGCCGTGATCCCAGGTGCAGCGCGGCGATTTTCCTCGTTCTTCTGCCAGCCGTCTCCACAGCTCACGCAAGCGGCACAGCATAGAGACAAAACCACCAGGCGGCACAGTATAGGCTGAGAGCGTCTCATCTTCGTTTCCCTTTCATGCGTCCGTTGAGTGATCTCCTCAACGCATCATTCTGTCGCCACCATACCTCCTCAACGGCAAGAGACTATCCCGATTTGTTGGTCCCGGCCAGTGTCATACACCGGCTGCCCATACGAAAATCGACAGTGAGGCCACCCCGTGTTGGATGCCGCAGCACCGGAAAACGGGGCTTGATGCCTCTGAAAAGTACCTGATCACGGGGTTCGGGGCACAGCCCCGATGCCGCCAAGTCCCCGGACTGGAAACCTTCACAGGGTGCTGCAGATGCGAGACTGCGGGCGCGCAGACATACTCCCTGTACTTCAAGTGCCCGCCAACAAAGCAAATGCGTTACCCTGTGAAGGCGTACGCTGAAAATACTCCATCTGCGGCATTGCTTCTCTTTCTCCGTCATGGCAGCGTACGCTCATACCACACTGAATTCCTCGCAAATTTTACGCCTAACATCTGAGGCATCTTGAGCGGCATCAGATTTCAGCGGTTTTTGCAGGGCGATCAGGATTGAGAAAATGTCCCGACTCATGACCGCCGACCCTCGCAGCAGGGTGCCGATGACAGTCGTTTTCCAATTGATCCCTTCCGAACCCTCCTTTTGCCGAAGTGGATTCTCCGGTGCTCAAAAAATATTCTGGAGGAAAAAGCGGATGTTGGCAAGCGCGATGGATAGCAACGGAGCATTCCGGGCGGTGGGTCCAACGTACCTGATCACGGGTTCGGCCCAGCCCCAATGCTGCAAATCCGCGAACTGTAAGCCTTTACAGGGTGCCGCAGGTCTGAGGCGGCGGGCACGCAGACGTACTCCCTGGACTTCAAGTGCCCGCCAACAAAGCAGATGCGGTATCCTGTGAAGGCGTGCCATCCTCTCCCCCTCCCGGACGCACTGCACTTCGCCGAAGCCGGCGGCATCGAGCCCCTCTCTCACATCGGCGACGGTGTACGTGTCCCTTCCCTCGGTCCCCGCCAGTATGACGCCTTCTGGTCTTTCCCTCCGGCGGCCTCACTCTAGCTGCGCAATCTCTTCGAGGGCGGGCCTGCAGGCGGATCCCGCCCAAGGCCGAGGGAGCGATTTTCGGTTTTCCCGGAGCTGGAGTCAGCGGTACAGGCACCGGTCCGTATACGGCCGCCGACTTCGGATCGGATCCCGCTGAAAAAACCCGATCTGCGGCGTTGCTTCAATTTTCCAGTCACTGCGGCGTACGCTAAGTACGCCTCATTCCTGGAAAATTTCGCGCCTTGCATCTCGGGTTTTTTGAGCGGGATCAGATTTTGAGGTTTTTGCAGTGCGATCGGATCTGATTTTCATAATCTGTAACTTCTATCTACAAATGATGAACAATGTGGCAAAGATTCGTATGATTCCTCGCACGCTGGAGGCAAAACTGCACGAACTCGCGGGCCATTACCCTGCCGTCGCGTTCACCGGCCCGAGGCAGTCGGGCAAGACCACCCTCTGTGCCGGATGGCATACCCGGGCAAACCCTATGTCTCGCTGGAGGCGCTGGATATCCGGGATTTTGCACTGAGCGATCCGCGTGGATTTCTGGGTGGGTATTCCGGTGGGGCCGTCTTGGATGAAATCCAGCATGTCCCTCAATTGCTCACCTACCTGCAGAGCGATATCGACGCCCGTACGGAACCGGGAAGGTTTATCCTGACCGGCCCGCAGCATTTCGGTCTCTCCGAGTCCATTGCCCAGTCGCTGGCGGGACGCTGCAGCATCCTGGTGCTGCTCCCGCCGAGCCTCGAAGAACTGGCTGCCTTTCCCGCCGCGCCTTCCGTAACTGATCACGGGGTTCGGCACAGCACTCATGCGGGAACTCTCCAGACTGGGGGAGCCTTCACAGGGTGCTGCAGATGGAAGACGGCGGGCACGCAGACGTACTCCCTGTACTTCAAGTACCCGCCAACAAAGCAGATGCGGTACCCTGTGAAGGCGTACCGCCTTCCGGCCTGTTCCAGGTGCTATGGCAAGGGGCCTATCCGAGGATTTACGATCGCGCCATCCCGGCCCACCAGTAGCCGGCGGACTACACGGCCACCTACATCGAGCGCGATGTGCGCCAGGTGATGCACGTCGGGGACCTCCAGGCCTTTTCCGGATTCCTGAAGCTCTGTGCCGGCCGCACGGCCCAGGAGATCAGTCTCTCGGCGCTCGGCAACGATGCCGGAGTGTCGCACAACACGGCGCGCGCCTGGCTTTCCGTTCTGGAAACGAGCTATATCATCCATCGCCTTCCGGCATGGCGCACCAATCTCCGCAAACAGATCGTCAAGGCGTCCAAGCTCCATTTCTTTGACAGCGGCCTCGTCTGTTAGCTGTTGGGCATCCACGAACCGGAACAGCTTCGCCTCCATCCCCTGCGCGGTGCGATCTTCGAAAGCTGGGCCGTCTCTGAAATCTACAAGAACTGCGTCCACGGCGGCCGACAGCCTCATCTGTTCCATTACCGGGAGGCCCGGGGCCCCGAAATCGACCTGCTCGTCGAATCCGGCGAGGACCTTGCCGCTGTCGAAATCAAATCGGGCGCCACCGTGACAGAGGATTTTTTCAAGAATCTCAGGCTATTCTCGGCCCGGATGACCGAAGGCGGCAGAAAACGCCGTGTCAGGAGCAGTGTCGTGTACGGCGGCGACGATTCCCAGCAGCGCTCGTACGCACAGGTTCTCTCCTGGCACGACGTTCACAGGGTCATCACATGAGAAGCGGCGCACTCACTCACCGCGGCGCATGCCGGCAGGCTTGCGCCGTCGGGAGAACGCGCACCGCGAAGGCGCACAAAACGAAGAGCGATACTGCTCCTCCAGCGGCCCTATCTCCCAAAAACTTCCCAGGAACGGCCCTTTCCCGGTCTCCCAATCGACCCGGCGGGGGCTATGGGATGACCTTTGAGCAAAGAAGGCCCGAGTCGTTCGGGTCTTCCGCCAGCAAAATGACTCGGGCCGGATAGCGGCGCTCCAGGTTCCGAAATTTCGCCAGCTGAACGGCCTTCCTGACCGCAAAAGGGGCCCCGCCCCACCGCTTCTCAAGGAAAACGGCCCCAAAGAGGCACAGAGGACGCAGAGAAAGAACAGAGAGTCGAACCTTTCAATCGCAAGGGCGGGGGCGGCGGCCCCTGCCCTTTTCTTTCAGCCGAAAATCAGGCCGCGCCCCCCTCCCCCTTCACGGCCTCGACCAGGCAGTCCATCCTCCCCCCCTCCCGGACGAGCCGTACCTCGCGGAAGCCCGCCGCCTCCAGCCCCTCCCTCACCTCCCCGAAGGCGTAGGTGTCCCCTCCCTCGGTGCCGACGAGCATGTTCAGCGCGAAGAGGGCCCCGGCTGGGGGCCGGGTCCGGCTCTGGTCCATGATATGGTCCCGGATGAGAAGCACTCCGCCGGGGTCGAGGGCCCGGTGCACCTTCCGGTAGAGATCTTGGTTTTCCTCCGGGCTGTTCTGGTGGATGATTGCAGAGAGAAGGGCGAAGTCACAGCCCGAGGGGAGCTCGTCGCGGTGGAAATCCCCGCAGACGATCTCCACCCGGTCCCTCACACCATCGGCGGTGAGCCTCTCCTCGGCCATGGGCGCCACCGGGGCCTGGTCGAAGAGGACCCCCCGGAGCCCCGGGTTGTTCCGCAGGAAGGCGATGGTGTAGGACCCGGACCCACCCCCGATGTCGAGAAGGCGGCGGAATCGGCTCGCATCATAGGCCCCGGCGATCTCGCCGGCGAGCGACCGGCCGAGCACGTGCATGCCCCCGATGAAGGCCTGAATCAGCTCCTGGTCGCCGTCGAAGATGGAGTGCCTCCGGATGTTGACCCCCTGGCGCACGGTTCCGGTAAGGTGGTGCCAGTTATTCCACACGTGGGCGAAGTGGAGCACCATGGGGAGCACGGTCTCCGGATGATCCGAGGAGAGGAAGGCCCCGGACCGGGTCACCCGGTACTTGCCCTCCTGCTTTTCGATGAGGTCGAAGGTGACGAGGGCGTCCAGGACCCGGGTGAGCGCCCTCTCGTCGAGGGAACCCTCCGAGGCGATCTCCGCCGCAGCGGCCGGCCTCCGGTCGAGCCGGGTGAAGAGGTCGAGATCGGCCGCGGTGAGGATCACGCGGCTCCGCATGAAGGAACGCGCCTGGGCGAGAATCGCTTCCTGGTCCGTCATAGTCTTTCCTCCGTCTTTCGTTCAGGGGTAAGCCTTCACAGGGTACTGCATCTGCTGTGTTGGCGGGCACTTGAAGTACAGGGATTACGTCTGCGTGCCCGCCGCCTTCCATCTGCAACACCCTGTGAAGGCTTCCGGTCCGGGGAGTTGCAGCATTGGGGCTGTGCCGAACCCCGTGATCAGTTACGTTCAGGGCTTCCGACTCCTGGGGCCGGACCCCCGGCTTATGGGGCCGGGCGGACGTAAATTCGGACGTTCACCGGGAGCTTGATGGGGAACGGGCAGTCCGCCGGAAGAGACACTTCGGCGTCGAGCACCTTGAAATCCACCATCTTCGACGGGTCCGTGGGGATGAGCATCTTCGGCCCCATCTGCCTCTTCACCTCGATCACCCGCCCCTGGAAGGCGAGGCCGGGAAAGCCGTCAGCGCTCACCTCCGCCGCCTGCCCTTCCCTGATCCTTCCCACGTCCGTCTCATCGATCTCTGCCCGCACGTAGCGGTCGTCCAGGGTGGCGATGTCCATCACAGGATACCCGATGTCCATGGCCTCCCCTTCCTCCCGGTGCTTCCTGGTGATCACCCCGTCGAAGGGGGCGGTCACCCGGGCGTTGTCGAGGGCCGCCCGGGCAAGCGCCACCTTGGCCCGGGCGAGGCCGAGTTCCCGGCGCAGGGTCTCGACGGTCTCCTTCCTCGACCCCTCCCGGAGGAGGGAGAGGCGCTCCGAGGCCTGGTTGAAGGCGGCCTCGGCCCGGGCGAAGTCGAGCCGCGCCGCCTCCCAGTCGGCCTCGGGGATGAGTCCCCCATCCCGGAGGATTCGGGCACGATCCCGATCGAGGCGTCTCTTTTCAAGCCGCTCCTCGGCCTCCCGGACCTCCTCCTCCCCGGCGGCCACCTCCTGGGGCCGGGAGCCCGCAAGGGCATCGGCGAGCCTGGCCTGCGCCACCAGGGCCTCCGCTTGGGCCACATCGACGGCAGCCTCGAGTTCCGCAGACTCGAAGCGGGCAAGCAGCCGGTCCCTCTCCACCGCCTCGCCCTCGAGGACCAAAATCTCCTCGAGCTTGCCCGGGAACTTGGCGCTGAGGGTCGAGTGTTTTCTCGCCTCAACGATGCCGTAGGCGAAGACCGACTCGGGTCCCACGTCCCTCCGGGGGGGCCCTACGCCGGGACTGGACCCCTCCTCCCCGGAGCCGCAGGCCAAGGCAAGGACACCGGCAAAGACGACCACGAGGATCGCCGCAGCCTTCCTATTCACGGAGCCTCCCGTCCTCCATCCAGAGCACCCTGTCCACGGATTCCTGCAGCCGGGTGTCGTGTGTCACGATAACCACCGTGCTCCCCCGCTCCCGGGCCAGGGAGGAGAGGAGGCCGGTGACGGCGGTCCCGGTCATCGAATCGAGATTTCCTGTGGGCTCGTCCGCAAGGACGATGGGGGTCTCGGCGGCTACAGCCCGGGCGATGGAGACCCGCTGCTTCTCCCCGCCGGAGAGGTCCCGGGGGAGGAACCCGGCCCGGGCCGCGAGCCCCACCCGATCGAGGGCCGCCCGGGAGCGTTCCATGGCCTCGCGGCGCGGGATCCCCTTGAGCTGGAGCGGGAGGAGGACGTTTTCGACGGCGGTGAGTGCCCTGAAGAGATTGAAGGCCTGGAAGATGAAACCGATGGAGCGGCGGCGCAGCGCGGGAAGCGCCCGCTCGTCCAGGTCCGTGACGTCCCGGCCCAGGACCTCCACCCTCCCCTCGCTTGGCCTCAGGATCATCCCCAGGATGGAGAGAAGCGTGGTCTTCCCGCTCCCCGAGGGCCCCATGACCGCCGTCACCTGCCCGGCCTCAAAGGCGGCGGACGCCCCGGCAACGGCAACCACCCGGGTGGCCTCGGTGCCGTAGACCTTCGTGACGCCAGACACACGGATGGTGAAGCCGTTCATGCCCTGAACACCTCCATGGGGTCCACCTGCATGGCCTTGCGGACCGAGATGAGGGAGGCGGCGACACAGGTGACCAGGGTGAGGACCAGATCGGCGGCAAACAGCCACCATGGCTGGATCACCATCTGGCCTGCCTGCTGGTAAAAATGGACCACGACGAAGTTCACCGCGACCCCGGCGGCGTACCCCATGGCCCCGCTCATGAGGGCCTGCTTCAGGATGACCCCGTAGACCGAGGGGTTGTCAGCCCCCAGGGCCTTCAGGGTCCCGAACTCCTTGAGGTGCTCCACCGTGGCGCTGTAGATGGTCTGGCTCACGATCACCGCCCCCACCAGCACCCCCATGAGGATGGTGAAGCCGAAGCCCACGCCGATGCCGGTGTGAAGGGTCCAGTACCATTTTGTCGCCCAGGCGAATTCGTCCTTGGTGTAAACATCCTCCTGGTCCATCACCTTTTGGAGGCGCGCCTTCAGCGCCCGGACATCCTCGCCCGGAGCCGCCTTCACCAGCACGAACACGGTCTGGCGGGCCATCCAGGGGGTAAGCTCCTGAGCGGTCTTGAAGGCGGTAAACAGGATGGGGGCCGTGGTGATCCGCCGCGCGCCCCGGCATATGCCCACCACCCGCACCCGCTTGTTCATGATCTCCCGGAAGTCTCCGATCTCGAGGCGCCCCAGCTTGGCGAAGCTCGACTCATCCACGATGACCCCCCGGTGGTACTTCACGTCCTCGATGCGGCCCGCAGCCATGTCCCAGGGCCCACCGATCCCGGTGTCGGGATTGAACCCCACGAGTTCCACGTTCTCGCTCCCCCCGGCGTCGAGCTTCATGAGAGACCAGGCGAGGATGAGCTTCTCCACCTCGGCCTCCCCGGACGCCGCCTTGGCCCGGTTCTCGCGGTGCTCGGGGAAGGGGAGCGAGAAGTCGAAGTTCCGGTTGTTGCGGGCCGTGATCCAGATGTCCGCGTCGGTGTGGGTGATGATGCTTGCGGTATTGTACATCATGCCCAGATACACGCCCATCTGCACGAGGATCAATACGGCGGAGAAGGAGATGCCGACCAGGGTGATGGCGAGCCTGACCCGGTCATGGAACAGATTCTTCCTCGCGATGGAGACAGGATAGGACATGCCCCTCCGTAGGACAGGCCGCACTGGAGCCGGCGGGGAGGCCTGGGGGCGATCCCGGCTGCCGCCCTCAGTGGCGCTCCCGGGTCCTGTGGAAGGTGATCCCGGGCCACTTCTCCATGAAATAGCCGAGCTGCCACTCGCTCGACGCAAGATAGGTCAAGTGCCCGTCGGTGTCGTAGGCCAGATTCGCCTCGGTCCTCTTCTGGAACTCCTCAAGGCGCTTGCGGTCGTCGCAGGCGATCCACCGGGCGGCGCCGTAGTTCGCCGGTTCGTATACCGCCTCCACTCCGTACTCGTCCCGCAGGCGGGCGATGATCACCTCGAACTGCAGCACGCCCACGGCCCCGAGCACGTGCTCGCCGCCACTGCACGGCCTGAAGACCTGCACAGCCCCCTCTTCGGCGAGCTGGGTCAGACCCTTCTGGAGTTGCTTCATCCTGAGGGGATTTCTGAGGCGCACCCGCCGGAAGTGCTCGGGGGCGAAATTCGGAACCCCGATGAATCTGAGGTCCTCCTTTTCGGTGAAGGTATCCCCTATATGGATGGTCCCGTGGTTGTGGATGCCGATGATGTCGCCGGGATAGGCCTCCTCCACGTTCGCCCGGTCCTGGGCCATGAAAATGGTGGCGTTGCCGAGGATGATCTCCTTCCCGATCCGCTGGTGGAACACCTTCATCCCCCGGGTGAAGCGGCCGGAGCAGATCCGTAGGAAGGCGATTCGGTCCCGGTGGGCCGGGTCCATATTCGCCTGAATCTTGAAGCAGAAGGCGGAAAAGGCGTCCTCGTAGGGTGAGACCTCCCGGCTCACGGCGGCCCTCGGCCCGGGACCCGGGGCCGTCTCCACAAAGGTGTCGAGGAGCTCCTTCACCCCGAAGTTATTGATGGCGCTCCCGAAAAACACCGGCGTCTGGGCCCCCTCCAGATAGCGGGCGCGGGAGAAGGGGTCGGCGGCGCCCTGGAGGAGATCCACGTCGGCCCGCAACTCGTCGGCCTGGGACCCGAGGAGACCTTCGAGCCTCGGATCGGCTAGGTCCGTGATGACCACCCCTCCGGTCACCCTGGTCTCCACGCCGGGGGTGAAGAGGTGGAGGGTCCCGGCGTGGAGGTTGTAGACGCCCTTGAAGGTCTTCCCCATGCCGATGGGCCAGGTCAGGGGGGCGCATTCGATCCGGAGCTTCTCCTCAATCTCGCCCAGGATGTCCAGCGGTCCCATACCCTCCCGGTCCAGCTTGTTGATGAAGGTCATGATGGGGGTGCTGCGCATGCGGCAGACCCCCATGAGCTTCTCGGTCTGGGCCTCCACGCCCTTGCCGCTATCGATCACCATGAGGGCGCTGTCCACGGCGGTGAGCACACGGTACGTGTCCTCGGAGAAATCCTCGTGGCCCGGTGTGTCGAGGAGGTTGATCTCGCAGTCCCCGTAATGGAACTTCATGACCGACGTGGTGACGGAGATGCCGCGCTCGCGCTCGATGGCCATCCAGTCGCTGGTGGCGTGGCGGGCCGCCTTCCGGGCCTTCACCGCCCCGGCCATCTGTATGGCCCCTCCGAAGAGGAGGAGTTTTTCCGTGAGGGTGGTCTTCCCCGCGTCGGGATGGCTGATGATCCCGAAGGTCCGCCTGCGGTCCACTTCCCGCTTCTGCTGTCTGTTCACTGACCTGCGACCTCGTTCCTGGAGTGCCCCGCCGGATTCCGTCCGAAAAGGGGACACAATCCTGCAGGGCGTGCGGCACAAAAAAACCGGGCCTCTGCCGCAGCCCGTTGCATCCTTATTATAGTGCCTCGGCCCCGGCCCCGCAATCGATTGGACCCGCATCCTGTCCTAAGCCTCACAGGGCACCGCATCTGTTTTGCTGGCGGGCACTTGAATTACAGGGGGTACGTCTGCGTGCCCGCCGCCTACCTCGCATCTGCAGCACCCTGGGAAGGCTTCCAGTCCGGGGAGTTGCAGCATTGGCGCTGTGCCGAACCCCGTGATCAGTTACAGCCTGTCGGCGGCAGGGACGGAGGAGGCCTGACGGACCGAGGCCGGGGTTCCCGGACCGGCCCGGGCAGGGTAGAATCGCTCCATGATCCGCGTCACTTCAGACCTGGCCATCGACGAGCGGGAGATCCGGGAACAGTTCGTCCGGTCCCCCGGTCCGGGGGGGCAGAACGTCAACAAGGTGGCCACGGCAGTCCAGCTCCGCTTCGATGCCGCACACTCCCCTTCCCTCCCCGAGAACGTGCGGGCCCGCCTGATGAGGCTCGCCGGGGGCCGTCTCAGCCGGGAGGGGGTCGTCTGCATCAGGGCGGACCGGTTCCGGACCCGAGAGAGGAACCGCCGGGACGCCCTGGAACGGCTGGTCGAGCTTGTCAGGGCGGCCGCCCGGGAACCGAGGCCCCGCAGGGCCACCCGCCCTTCCCTGAGGGCGGAGAGGCGCAGGCTGGAGGCGAAGAGGCACCGGGGCGGGGTGAAACGGCTGCGGGGAATGGTTCAGGGTCCGGAAGAATGAGAAGCGGACCGCGCCAGCCAAGGGCGGGGTGTCCTCACCTGTAAAACTCCAGGAAATCCGCCACGAACTCCTCCATCCGATCCGGGGGCAGGCGGTTGATGCCGGCGGCCGCCTTCCGGCCGCCGCCCGTGGGAAACCGCCGGCAGAGTTCGTCCGCGCCGGCCCCGGCGAGGAGAGGAGCGCGGACGCTGACCATGTAGCCCCCTCCTCCACGGAGCGTCACGGCCAAGGCGTGGGCCCGATGGGGCTCCGCTCTGGCGAGCCGGTTGGCGAAGGTGCCCGCCACCCGCCGCGCCCAGCGCTCGGCAGGAAGGATATAGGCGGCGCCCGTTGCGGTCTCGCGCACGGGGCGCACCCCCTCGGTCCTCGCCATATCATCGATGTATCCCCGCCGTAGCAACTCGAAAGTGTCTCCTGCTGCGACGAACTGCAGGGGGTCCTTGTACCGCTGAAGGCGCCGGAACAGATCGTTTGGGGACACATGGAGGTCCTCCACCGTGGCCCCGTAGGCATTGTAGTTGAGATAGATCCCCAATTCCCGGAGGAGGGCGGTCTCTTGCCCGCCGCACCCCAGGCCGCGGGCGATAAGGCGCCCCTGTTCCTCGAGATTGTCGCCGAAGGCACCGACCGCAGCCCATGCCCGGAACCGCCCGTTGAGGCAGCGGTCCACGAGAATGCTGGTGCACGTATCCGGGGAAGTGTCGATGAGGGCGGTAAGGCAGGGGTGACTCGGAATCTCGCCGGGAAAATGGTGGTCACAGTACCAGACCGTGACCCCCGCGGCGAGAAGCCGCTCCAAGGCCTCCGCGTTCCGGGCCATGGAAATGTCCAGGACCGTCACGCAATCGCCGGAAGCCGCCGGCACACGATCAAGGAGAGCGGAATCCCTCTTCGTGCCGGTGACGAGCACGCTCTCCACGGACTCCGCGAGACGGAGCTGCTGCAGGGCGCAGAGCCCGTCTGCATCGCCGTTGAAAACGTCCCAGCATGTCCCGGACCGGTAAACGGGACTGCGTGGATCCGGGACATCAACCCTCTCGGGCATCTTCCTTGGCCTCGGTCACGCGCTGGAGAAAGAGCTCGTATCTCCCCGGGAATGCCTCGGCGAAACAGTCCCGAAAGGTCTCTTCCCGGAGGACGAGCTGGAAGTACCGGGCCACGGGAAACTTCAGCTCGAAACAGACCAGGGCCCGGGAGCAGGGCAACCCGTTCCTGAGTGTGCGGCAGTAGCCGAAATTCACCGGACCGCCCAGCTGCGGGCAGCGTACTTCGATCTTGTCGAAGGCGCGGTGGGGCATGACGGCGGAATCACCTCCCTCCGGCGGTTCGGGCAGCCCGGTACCCCTCTCTCACGCTATCTTGGGCAGACCTTCGATGGCCTTGAGCGCACGTTCGATCTCGTCGTCCGGAAGCGAGTAGGAGGTCAGCCTGCCGGAGAGATAGGCGTCGTAGGCAGCAAGGTCCACCAGGCCATGGCCGGACCAGTTGAACAAAATCACCTTTTCCTTTCCTTCCTCCTTCGCCCGCCTCGCCTCCGCGATGACAGTTGCTATGGCGTGGTTGGTCTCGGGGGCGGGGATGAAGCCCTCGGTCCTGGCGAAGGTGATCCCGGCCTCGAAGGTGGCGATCTGGTCCACCGCCTGGGCCTCGATGAGGCCGGTCTTCACGCCGTGGCTCACCATGGGGGACATGCCGTGGTACCGGAGCCCGCCTGCATGAATGGGGGCCGGGATGAAGTCGTGGCCCAGGGTGTACATGGGCAGGAGGGGTGTGGTCTGGTTGGTGTCCCCGAAATCGTAGGCATAGGGCCCCCGGGTCATGGTGGGGCAGGAGGTGGGTTCCGTGGCGACGATCCTGACCTCCCGGCCGGAGATTTTGTCCGCGATGAAAGGAAAGGCGGTGCCGGCGAAATTCGACCCGCCTCCGGCGCATCCGATGACCACATCGGGATAGACGCCCAGGGCCTCGAGCTGCTTCTTGGCCTCGAGGCCGATGACCGTCTGGTGAAGCATGACGTGGTTCAGGACCGAGCCCAGCGAATAGCGGGTATCCTCCCGCTGGACCGCCATCTCCAAGGCCTCGCTGATGGCGATGCCAAGACTTCCGGGGGAATTCGGATCCTTGGCCAGGATCTTCCGGCCCGCCTCCGTGGTGTCCGTCGGAGAAGGAACGCAGTCCGCGCCCCAGGTCATCATCATGAGCCGGCGGTAGGGTTTCTGCTCAAAGGAGATCCGCACCATGAAGACCTTGCATTCCAGCCCGAAAAGCTGGCATGCGAAGGCCAGCGCCGAACCCCACTGGCCGGCCCCGGTCTCCGTGGTGATCCGCTTTACCCCGAAGATCTTGTTGTAATAGGCCTGAGGCACGGCAGTGTTAGGCTTGTGGGAGCCAGGGGGGGAGACCCCCTCGTGCTTGAAAAAAATCTTCACCGGGCAACCCAGGGCCTGTTCGAGACGGTCAGCCCGGTAAAGGGGACTCGGGCGCCATATCTTGTAGATCCCGAGCACCTCATCCGGGATGCTCACCCAGCGCTCTCCGGTCATCTCCTGTTCCACCAAATTCATGGGGAATATCGGGGCGAAATCCTCGGGTGTCGGGGGTTTCCCCGTGCCGGGATGGAGAGGGGGGGGCATGGGAGAGGGAAAATCTGCATTGAGGTTGTACCACTGTCTGGGCATGAATTCCTCGCCCAGGAAAACCTTCTTCACGGCCATAGAGTGTCTCCTCGGGTGCGCTGGGCAAATTTTTTTAACACCAGCCCACGATAGACCATTCTGAATCATTATTCAACAAAAACGCTGGCCTCTGCGAAAATCAGGTCCGCGTCTCGATACCGATCCCCTTGCAGAAGAGGAGGCAACTGATCACAGGGTTCGGCGCAGCACCAATGCTGGAACTCCCCGGACTGAAAGCCTTCACAGGGTGCTGCAGATGCGAAGGCGGCGGGCACGCAGACGTACTCCCTGTACTTCAAGCCCGCCAACACAGCAGATGCGGTACCCTGTGAAGGCTTACAAGAGGAGAGCACCGGAATCACCAAGCCTGCATCCCGGCACCGAATGCGGAGAAATCTGGAAACCAGGGCGGGCCTGAGAGCAGATCACGAAAATACCGGAGCCGGCCAAGGACGGCGCTGTCAAGCCCCCACTTGCAGGCGGTGATTTCCCTGCTCACGCGGTAAAAATACCAGTCCGCGTCCTGCAATCGAGATGGTGTTGCCCTGCGTCCATTCCATATTACAATAGGCCCTGCGGGTGCAAACGCGTGGCACCATGACCGCGGGACACCTGCCCCGACATTGAATACGAGACCAGGGGAAATTCACGATGGGCGCCGAAACCATGGGAATGAACGGAAAGGATCCATGCCGGGTGATCACCGACGAGTTCCTCCGGGGACTCTTTCCGCCTCAGCGGGCTGACGAATTCTTTGACGCCCTTTACGGAGGCGCCGAGGCCGGGGCCTTTGACATCGGCCTCGCATGCCGGGGCTTTGACCCGAAAAAGGACGTGTTGACCATCGAATTCCGCCTGACAGAGAGACCGGGGAAATGCATGGCGTGCAGCCTCACCTACGGTCTCCCGCCCGTCTTCCGGAGACACCCTGTCATCGGCATGGAGGGAATCGTGGAGTCCATAGGTCGCAGGCTCGCCGCCGACTGGACCGTCGGGGGATGGGAGATTGAGGCTACCCAGACGGCCACCCAGACGGTAAACGTCATCCCTGTGAGGATCAGGCTGGCGAGACGAGTCAGGTGAGGCTTGCCGAGGCCGGACGCCTTCGAATGAGAACAGGAGAGACTCGGCGATGAAGATCGTGGCCTTTGGCGACATACACATGGATTACGCGATACTGGACCGTATCCCCCGCCTCTCCGAGGCGGACCTGGTCATCATCACCGGGGACCTGACCAATTTCGGCGGGAGACACGAGGCCGCCATCGTACTTGATGCCGTGCGGCGCATTAATCCCACGGTCCTCGCCCTGCTGGGCAATCTCGACAGGCCTTCGGTGGACGCATACCTGGACGAGGCCGGAATCAACCTCCACGGCCGAGGGGTCGTCCGCGGGGAACTGGGCATCTTCGGTGTGGGGGGGTCGAATCCCACTCCCTTCAACACCCCGACTGAATACCCTGAAGAGGAACTGGCCAGACTCGTCCGGCAGGGGTATGGCCAAGTGGTCTCGGCACCGGTCAAGGTCCTGGTCTCTCATCCACCGCCCCACGGCACCGCCACCGACCGGCTGCGGAATGGGGCCCACGTGGGAAGCACCGCCATCAGGGAATTTATCGAGGCCGAACAGCCCCACTTCTGCCTCACGGGACACATCCATGAGTCCCGCGAAGTGGATACTCTCGGGGACACCCTGATCCTCAACCCGGGAATGCTGGGCTCGCCGGGCTGGATCGAACTGGAGCGGAAGGCGGGCGGAAACTGGACCGCACGGCTCAACTGAGATATTCCCTCAGGGCCTCCTCCCAGGGCCTGAGGTTTTCACCTGTGATCGCGGCGAACCGCGAGGTGTCCAGTACCGAATAGGCAGGCCGGCGGGCGGGTCTCGGGTAGGCTGCGGCCGTCACGGGACAGACCCTTTCCGGATCCTGGCCGGTGAAATTCAAGGCGGCCCTGGCCAGGGTGCACCAGGTGCAGGTGCCCCGGTTCGTGACGTGCACCGTCCCTCGGGCCCCGCGGGCGATGAGGCTCCAGAGGCCCCGGGCCAGATCTTGTGTGAAGGTGGGGGAACCCCACTGGTCGTCCACCACGGCGAGACGCTCACGCTCCGCCGCGAGCCCGAGGATGGTGTCGACGAAATTCGGCCCGGCGCGGCCGTAGAGCCAGGCGGTCCGCACGATGAGATGATCGGCCCCGCTCGCGGTCACAGCCTGCTCTCCGGCGAGTTTCGACGCCCCGTAGACATTGATGGGCGCCGCGGGATCCTCTTCCCGGTACGGCCTCGAACCCACGCCGCCGAAGATATAGTCGGTGCTGATGTGGACAAGGAGGGCACCGAAATCCCTGCAGGCGAGGGCGAGATTGGCTGGCCCGCCGGCATTGACCAGAAAGGCGGTCTCCGGCGCGGTCTCGCAGAGGTCTACCTTGGCGAAGGCGGCGCAGTTGATCACCATGTCGGGAGAGATCGACTTCACCGCCCTGCGGCACGCCGCGGGATCCGTTATGTCAAGGCTGGAACGGTCAGCGGGGAAAACCCGGGCCTGGGGCGCGAAGACGGCGGTGACATCGCTTCCGAGCATGCCGCGTATCCCGGTTACAAGGACCTTGGGCTTCACGGGCTGCACCTGAGGCGGGCGCGGTAATTGGAGTCGAAATACCTCCGGTAGGCCCCCGACATGACCCTCTCCCACCAGGGGCGGTGGGAGGCGTACCAGGCCACGGTCTCTCCCAAGCCCTTCTCAAAGGGCGTGGCCGGTCCCCATCCTGTCACCCGGCGCACCTTGGAGACATCCATTGCATAACGCCGGTCGTGGCCCGGCCTGTCCTCCACGAAACGGATCAGGGAATCGGGTTTGTCCAGGGCACGGAGGATCATCCGGACCACCGCAAGGTTTGTCTGCTCGCACTCCCCCCCGAGATTATAGACTTCTCCGTCCCTCCCCCGCTCGAGCACGGCAAGGAGACCGGCGCAATGGTCCAGGACGTGGATCCAATCCCGCACGTTCCGCCCGTCTCCATACACCGGAAGCGGGCGGTCGGCCAGGGCGCTGATGATCATGAGCGGAATCAGCTTCTCCGGAAACTGATACGGCCCGTAATTGTTGGAGCACCGCGTGATGATCGCCGGAAACCCGTAGGTCTTCCACGCCGCCCGTACCATGAGGTCGGACGCGGCCTTTGATGCCGCATAAGGGCTGTTCGGAAGCAGAGGACCGGACTCCAGAAAAGGAGGGTCTTCAGGCTCCAGGCTTCCGTAGACTTCGTCTGTCGAGACATGGACGAAACGGCGAACGGCCCCGGATTTCCTGGCCGCGTCCAGAAGGATCTGGGTCCCCTGGACGTTGGAGGTGACAAACGGCGCGGCAGCAAGGATAGAGCGATCGACATGGGTCTCCGCGGCAAAATGGACCACGGCTTCCACCCGGCGGCACAGATCGGCGGCCAGATCCTGGTCCTCCACGCGCCCGTGCACGAATTCATACCTGCGATCCTCTTGGATGTCCGCCAGGTTCTCGGCATTTCCCGCGTAGGTCAGCGCGTCGAGGTTCACCACCTCCCAGTCTCGTTCGGCGAGGATGAAGCGGATGAAATTCGAACCGATGAAACCGCAACCCCCGGTGACGAGAATCCTCTCCATGCACGTCTCCCCTAGCGAACTGATGCCGTTCAAATACAACAGGACACGGCGGCTGTGTGCAACCTCCGTGTCCTGGAAATGTCCTTCGGGGCGCCGGCCCGGGGCCGCCCGCTGCGGTTACTTCACTTCCTCGAAATCGGCGTCCACCACGTCGTCCTCCCCGCCGCGCTTGCCTCCTCGGGTCCCCCCGCCTTCGTCCGCCTGTGCCCCGCCTTCCTGTGCCCCCCCGCCGGAGGCCTTCTTGTACATCATCTCCGCCAGTTTGTGGGCCTCGTGCATGAGCTGTTCCTGAGCGCTCTTGATCGCCTGAGGATCCGACCCCTCCGATGCCTTCTTCAGGGCCTGAATCTTGTCGTTGATGGCGGCCCTGGTGGCCTCGTCCACCTTGTCCCCCAGTTCCAGAAGATTCCTTTCCGTGCTGTAGATCATCGTGTCGGCCTGGTTTCGGGCGTCCACGAGATCCTTCCGTTTGCGGTCGTCCTCGGCGTGGATCTCGGCGTCCTTGACCATCCGCTTGATCTCTTCCTCGGTCAGGCCGCCGGATGCCTGAATCTTGATGGACTGCTCCTTCCCCGTGGCCAGGTCCTTCGCGCCGACATTCAGGATGCCGTTGGCGTCGATGTCGAAGGTCACCTCGACCTGGGGCACGCCCCTGGGGGCTGGGGGGATGCCCACGAGTTCGAACCGTCCAATGGATTTGTTGTCCCCGGCCATCTCACGCTCACCCTGGAGCACATGGATGGTGACCGCGTTCTGATTGTCCGCAGCGGTGGTGAAGATCTGGCTCTTGCGAGTGGGTATGGTGGTATTCTTCTCGATGAGCCTGGTCATGACGCCGCCGAGAGTCTCAATGCCGAGGGAGAGTGGGGTGACGTCGAGCAACAGCACGTCTTTCACCTCGCCCTTGAGCACCGCTCCCTGGATGGCGGCCCCCATCGCGACCACCTCGTCGGGATTCACCCCCTTGTGGGGTTCCTTGCCGAAGATTTCCCTGACCTTCTCCTGGACCCTGGGCATGCGGGTCATGCCCCCGACAAGGATGACCTCGTCGATGTCGGCCGGCGTCAGCCCCGCGTCCTTCAGGGCGATCCGGCACGGTCCGGCCAACCTGTCGATCAGATCCGAGACCAGGGCCTCCATTTTCGCCCTGGTCAGCTTCACTACCAGGTGCTTCGGCCCGCTGGCATCCGCGGTGATGAAGGGCAGGTTGATCTCTGTCTCCGGGGTGCTGGAAAGCTCGCATTTCGCCTTTTCAGCCGCCTCCTTCAGGCGCTGCAGGGCCATGCGGTCCCGGGTGAGATCAATGCCGTTCTCCCTCTTGAATTCCTCCGCCAGCCAGTCCACGAGCCGGAGGTCAAAATCCTCGCCGCCAAGAAACGTGTCCCCGTTCGTGGCCTTGACCTCGAACACCCCTTCACCGATCTCGAGTATAGAAATGTCGAACGTCCCGCCGCCCAGATCGAAAACGGCGATCTTTTCCTCTTTCTTCTTGTCCAGGCCGTACGCGAGAGATGCTGCGGTGGGCTCGTTGATGATACGCAGGACGTTCAGTCCTGCAACCCGTCCGGCGTCCTTAGTCGCCTGCCGCTGGCTGTCGTTGAAGTAGGCGGGCACTGTTATAACCGCATCCGTCACCTTTTCCCCGAGGTAATCCTCGGCGGTCTGTTTCATCTTGCCAAGGATCATTGCAGATATTTCCGCCGGGCTGTACTTCTTGCCATCGATTTCCACATACGCGTCGCTATGAGCCCCCTCGACGATCTTGTACGGAACGATCTTTTTCGATTTCTGCACCTCTGAATCGGTGAATTTCCGCCCGATCAGTCTCTTCACTGCAAAAACGGTCTTTTCCGGATTGGTCACCGCCTGACGCTTGGCCAGCAGACCAACGAGCCGCTCCCCCTTGTCGGTGAAGGCGATCACCGACGGCGTGGTACGCCCTCCCTCGGCGTTGGCGAGAACCTTGGGATCACCACCCTCCATGATGGCCACACAGGAGTATGTGGTCCCGAGGTCAATGCCGACAACTTTGCTCATCGCTCATTCCTCCTTCACAGAAATATCACGAAAAAACGATTTGAATTCACACTCACACGGGCCGTCCAGGCCGGTTTGTCCGTATACTAAGCACTCGTTTCATCTTGTCCACTGCCGGCCCCGCCCGCTTTCTTCGAGACCACCACGAGGGCGGGACGCAGAACCCGGTCATGCAGGGTGAAGCCCTTGAGGAGTTCCTTGACCACCGTGTCTTCCTTGATCTCGTCGGTCTCGCTGACGCTGAAGGCCTCGTGGAGGCTCGGGTTGAAACACTGTCCCTCCGAGGAAAATGTCTTCAGGCCGAAGCGCTCCAAGGTCTTGAGATAGCCCGAGAGCGTCAACTCCAGGCCTTCGATGAGCTTGTCCACGTCCCTGGACTCCTTGGCGGCGCAGACCGCGCGGTCGAGATTATCGAGAAAAGGAAGGAGTTCTGACGCGAAGGACTCCAGGGCGAACTTCATGTGTTCGGACTTCTCCCTCTCGATCCTCTTCTTGAAATTCTCAAGTTCGGCAGCCGCGCGCAGGAGTCTGTCCCGGCACTGGCGAAGCTCGGCCTCCCTGGCCTCGAGTCTCTTTTCGCAGTCTTCGATATCGACCGGCCCGGCCTCGGCCCCCTCACTCGGTGAACTTCCGAGTTCCTGTTCGTCGCCGTTCACGATTTCGTCCGTCATCTTCCTGACTCCTTGAATCGCTCGCTCAAGACCTGCGCCACGTATTCCACCAGGGCAATGGCGCGGGCGTAATTCATGCGCATGGGCCCTACGACCCCGAGACTCCCAAGCGGCTCCTCGCCAGCCAGGTAAGGAGCCAGCACCATGCCGCAGCCCGGCACCCCGATGCCGGGTCCCTCAGCCCCGATCAAAACCTGTACTCCTCGCGATTCCAGACAGCGGTCAAGCAGGCATACCAGGGCTGTCTTCTCCTCGAAGGCCTGCAGGAGGGCCCGCAACCGCTCCATACTGGAAAACTCCGGCTGGTCCAAGAGATTCATCTGCCCGCCGACAAAGACGTCGCCCCTCTCGGCACTCCCCTGTCGCTGCGCGATGAAGGCGTCCATCAAGGCATCGAAGACCTTCTTCTCCGCCTCGAGATCCTGCAGGAGAGAGTCCCTTGCCTCGGCAAGGCTCATGTGGGCGAGTTTCCTGTTCAGGTAACTGGTCCAGTACCGCAGCCGCTCTTCAGGGAGATCCACCGCTATTCTCGCAAACCGGTTCTGGACGATGCCGCTGTCGGAGACCGTGATGACCAGCACCAACCCGTCACGGATGCGCACGAACTCAATGTGCCTGAGGGACCGGGCAATGTGGCGCGGGGCGCTCACCACCGCGGCATGCCCGGAAAAATCCGCCAGGAGCCGGACCGCCTTCCTGAGGGTGGATTCAAGATCGTCCTCCCCGGAAATCAGGCCCCGCTCGATGGCGAGCTGATCGCCCCATGTCAGACCCTCTTTTTCCAGGAGATAATCCACAAAATACCGCAGGCCGGACTCTGTGGGCAGGCGTCCGGCAGAGGCGTGCTGATGGTACAGGAGACCCATCTCCTCAAGATCCGCCATGGCGTTCCGGATGGTAGCCGGGCTGAGACCCAACCGCACGCGTTTGGACAGCGTGCGCGAACCTACAGGCTCGGCGCTCTCGATGTAGGCATTGACAAGCTCACGCAATATCGCGCGATTGCGGTCGGAAAGATCCATCTTCTTTGTCGTGTCCCTGCCCGCTGTACAGCACATTTGTGCGCCGGTCACAGCCGGACCGCCAGCATGCGGCGCGTCAGTCCACGATACCCCCTCGCTCCGGCCGCGGTCCTGTGCATACAGGGATTCGCCTGCGGAATATCCTGTTTCCGGTCTCTCCGTTCATCCAACCTCTGGCCAGGTGCAATGCATGTTTCCGGACCGGAAACCAAGAATGTCCGTCAAAAGACCTCGTTGGCACTCAGAAGAATCGAGTGCTAACGGAAAGTAATTCTGCCGGCATATGATGTCAACCGCAGAAAACAGGGATTCCCCCGGGATCGTTCCGGCCTCCGGGGTGAATTTCCCGCTGGGTTCACGGGCGGCCCTCTGGCCACGAATTCAGACCCTGGAACGGATTATTGAATGATCATTCATTTTCATGTATGAATGGACCATTGTTTGCTGGGAGGAACACCACTCGAGAAAAATCGGGGACAAAGGAGAGGAATCATGGGACACCGGAAAGAGAGGAACCCGCTAATGAAATCGACACTTCGCGCAACTGCGCTGGCCTTTCTTGTGGCTGCCGTCGCCTGGCCGCCTCAGGCCTGCGAAGCCGGGGGCGGGGGCGCATATCCCAACGGCGCCGAGGCATTCATGGTGGGGGCCGCACCCCCTCCGGGCCTCACCCTTCTGAACTATCTCTATTATTACCAGGCGGACGAGATGAAGGACAGCAGCGGGGACGACAATGAGCTTTTCGACGAGGTGACCGTGTGGGCCGAAGTCCTCCGGTTTATTTGGATTTCAAAGACCGGAATCCTGGGAGCGAATTACGGCCAGCACTTCTTCTTCCTGGTGACCGACATGGACCTCAATTTCACGCAGCCCGTCGGCACCAAGGGGAAAAAGCACTACCGCGACACCGACGTGCCCTATCTGATATGGTCGCCCTGTCTGCTGACATGGCACCTGATGCAGGGCAAGTTCCACATGGTTCTCGATCTGGCGGACATCTACATCCCCCTCTACAATGAAGACAAGGACAATATGGCCTCCTGGGGCCGAAACTACTGGACCATAGAGCCCGTCTTCGCCGTCACCTGGCTTCCGACGAAAGAACTCGAACTCTCGGCAAAGTTCATGTACGACTTCAACACCCGCCAGGAAGGATACGTACCGGGGCCGCCGGTACGGATCGACCGGACCCCGGGCCAGGAGTTTCACGTTGATTTCAATACGTCTTATGCCGTACAGCCCAATCTGCGCGTCGGAATGAGCGGCTATTACTACAGACAGGTCAAGAACGACAAGTATCATGGGCTGGGCCGCTATCCGGAGCCCCTGCGCAACGCCTTGGAGGATCTGGAAGATGATCAGTCCCAAGTCTGGGCACTGGGGCCGGGCGTGTGGTATCAGCACAGGAACATCATGGCCTCTCTCCGGTCCCAGTGGGAATTCGACGCAAAAAACAAGACCGAGGGCTACAACGTGTGGTTCAAACTCATCTATTGCTTTTAGCCCGAAGCCGTCGCCGCCCCCGTGGCGCCCTCCGTACCGTGGGCGCTCCCCAGGAGCAGCCCCGAGACCCGGCGCCGGGGGGAGCGGCGGGGTCACTGTGACGCCGGGCGTACCGGATCCTGTTCTGGATGGCCCCCGGAAATCCAGGCCCCCGGGCGGGGCATGAGGCCCGGGGGCCTGGATATGCCCGTATTCTGCCTCACCGAGAAGCTCGCTTTTCCCCCCCCTGAACTCGCCGCCGCCAGCGGCCTGCTCGCCGTCGGCGGCGATCTCAGCTGCCCCAGGCTCATCCTTGCATACAGCCAGGGAATATTCCCCTGGTACAGTCAGGGCGAGCCGATCCTGTGGTGGTCTCCCGATCCCCGCATGGTCATCATCCCTTCGGAACTCCACGTGCCGAGGCGCCTCGATCGGACCATCCGCCAGCGTGTCTTTCGCGTCACTATGGATAGGGCGTTCCGGCAGGTCATAGAGACATGCGCGGAACTGCGGCTGAAGCGGGGTGAAGGGACTTGGCTGACCCCGGAGATGAGGGATGCGTACTCGGAACTCCACGCCTGCGAGGCGGCACACTCCGTCGAGGCATGGCTCGGCGACCGTCTGGTCGGGGGAGTTTACGGGCTCGCCCTCGGAAGCGTCTTCTTCGGCGAATCCATGTTCTGCCGGGTCTCGAACGCCTCCAAGGTCGCCCTGGTTACCCTGATACGACAGCTCCGTCTGTGGGACTTCCAATTGGTGGACTGTCAGGTTCCCACGGCACACCTCGCCCGCTTCGGCGCGAGAAAACTGCCCCGCAGTCTTTTTCTCCGCTGGCTCAAGACATTCATCGATCGGCCGAGCAAGGCGCCCCCCGGTCGGTGGGACGGCCTCACACCGTGATCTTCACCCCGACCGAGGCGAAAAAACACCGGCCGCGCAGGGCGTTGTAAAGTTCGGCACCCTTCTGGAGGCCAGTACAGTGAGCCAGCCCCATCCTCTCCACGCCCAGCCGATTCAATGCCGCCACTGTGGCGGCGAACTGTTCAGGCCCGGCAGGACCGAGGTGTGTCCCTCCGACCACCATGTGGAAAGGACGGCCCGGCAGCCGCTGGCCCACGTGATTGAGGACGTTGATCACACCGGCGTGGGCACACCCGAGGACCACGACGAGCCCCCTGTCGGTGTCCACTACGAGCGAGAGGTCATCCCGCAATGGGTCCTGCTCCCCCGGGGCCCCGTCCGCTCCCGGGAGCAGCATGTGGGGGTCTGGACCTTCGAAACCGGTGGTTCTGGGGATCTCACCGGTGACGAAGACGCCTGGAAAAATCTCCGAAAAGGCCGTCACCAGATGAAATTCCGCCCCCAGGCCCTCGACCTCCTCCCGGCTGAACCGGATGCCTATCTCGCGCCGGCCCCCAGGGCCCTGCCAAAAACGCCTCAGAAAACAGTCGGGATGGGCGTGGACCGGCTTGGGACCAGCCGCCCTCAACACCGAGGGCAGGCCCGAGGTGTGATCGTAGTGCCCGTGGCTCAGGACGATTCCGTCGATGCTCCCAAGGTCCGTCCCGAGAATCCGGCTGTTCGGAAGGACCCCCAGGCCCTGGCCGGTGTCAAAGAGCAGCCGCCAGCCGTCGGCCTCCACGTGGATGGACCAGCCGTGCTCTCCTGTAAGCCCCGAAGGGGGAGCGGAGACGGTGTTCTCGCACAAGACGGTCAGGACGAGCGGTGTTCGAATGGTCACGATAGGCCTCCAGGAAGGTTCTGGGTCATGCCGCCTTACAAAGTCCCCGCCCGTAGGGGCACGAGGAGCAGTAAGCGGGATGGCCCGGGTCCGAGGCTACGGGAACGGCGGGATCGAGGATCTCCCGGAACAGGGCCTGTAAGAACGGACGGAAAAAGCCCTCGATCACCGCCGTCTGTCCGCCTCCGCCGCCGAAGAAAGCCGCCATCACGTCCCCTTCCGTGGCGGATCCGGTGAGACCCTTCAGCATGCACAGAGCCGCGTCCATACCCTCCCAGTTTCCGCCGAGCCCGAAATGCCTGTCACAGAGAAGGAGATAGAGCGGGAGCTGCACCGAGGAAACGGCCTCCTTCAGGCCCCTTGGATTGCCCCCGGAAAACGTCAGATCCAGGCTGGGGAGCCCCCTTTTCCCGCCGGTCTTGTAATCCATCACCCAGACACGGCCCTGGGCATCCCTTTCCACCCGGTCCAGCGTCCCTTTCAAAAGGACGCTCCGGCCGTCTCCCAAGGGAAAATCCATGCTGCAGGACAATTCGAGCCCCATGAGACGGCACCCTTGGGCCCGCAGACCGTCCACCCGGAGAAAATTTTTCAACCTGTACAGGAGAACCTGCCGGAAGAGCCTGACGCTTCCGCTCCAGTGGCCGGGGCTGCCGAATTCCTCCTCGAGACAGAGGTCGGCGGTACTCACAAAGTCTCTTGCCACCGTACCCGCGAGGGGCAAGGGACCGCCGACCCATGGGCCATAGACTTTACGAAGGATGCGGTGGACCAGAACACCTACGCGCCGGGGATCGATTTCGCCGGCGCCGGCATTCTCCTTCTCGTCCAGACCAAGCACATACCGGGCATGGAACCTGAGAGGACACCAGAGATAAGTATCTATGGATGTGGCCGAATACGCAAAAGAACCAAGGAATTCGAGGAGGAGCGGGTCCTTCGGGACGGCCACGTTCTCGGCAGTGTGCGCCCCGAAACCCACGGCCGGCTCGATCAGCTGGACCGCCCCTCTCCGGCCGGCCTGTCTTTCGACCGCCCAGATATACTCCTCCACGAAACGGCTCCGCGTCCGGCCGCTCCCTTCGTCGAAAAAGAGATGGATCTCCTCAGCCCCTGCAAGGAGCCTGTGAAGGTGGTAGCGGCTGAGATCCACCGCCTGTCCAGGGTCCGGCAACCCGAGGCACGCCCTGAGAAGGGGCGGCAGAAAGGGATCCGGCTTCCGTTCGGGTGGGAGTATCCCCTCGTTGAGGTCCAGCATCATCACCTGCCTGAAGTGGAGACACCTGGTCTCCAAAAAACCCAATACCTGCAGCCCCTCCAGGGGAGTGCCGTGAAATGGGATCCTGGTGTGGCGGACGAGATGGCGGAGCATGAGCCGGAGGCCAGAAGGGGAGACGGGCTCACGGGCCAGAGGCCAGGCTGAGAGTTCCTGGAGAAGGGCCACCATTGAGCTGAAAAAATCCGGGGCGAGAGGATACCTCCCCGCCGGCCCGTTCTCGACCACCCAGCGCAGACCCTCCAAGAGCCGGTCCAAGGCGTCTCCCAAATTTCCGGCCTCGGCCAGACCCCGGAAAAGCACCCTGTGCGTCTCCCTCAAGAACCGGAACGAGGCCTCGGACAGGCCTTCGACAGAGGCCACGGCCCCCTCTATTTCATCCAGATCCGCAAAGATCCGCCGGTCCCTGGCGACCCAGTCCTCTACTGCGTGAACGATTGCGCGGAAGTCCCCGGAAGGAAGACCACTTTCGGTTTGGGGCACGGCCAGACCCTTGACGTAGGGGTGGCGGAGCACCGCCATGTACTGCGGGAGATAATACTGGCCGCTTTCCCGACCTTCCTGCCCCTCCACGAGCCCGGCGAGGAGCCGCGCCACCGGCGTCCGCTCGAGAGGATACCCCATGGAGATGTTATAGGACACCCCGGCGTCCTCCATGAGCCAGTTCAAAACCGGAACGAGGGCCTCGGGGCGGGGCAGGATGACGGCCTTGTCGTCCGGAAGCAGGCCCCGGTTCCCAGGACTCCCGGCCTGCAGGGCGCTGGAGGCCATATCAAGCTGGCTGTGGAGCCCCGTCCCGTGGTAAAGATAAATCCTCCTCGTCACGGGAGGCGATCCGTGCCCGGAGGCACCGACTCTGGCCACAGGACCCTGGCATACGGAGCGCAGCCTCCTGAGGAAAGTCCAGTCGCCCGCGGCCCCGAAACACCCTGCCCCCTCCTGAAGGATCACCCGGCCTAAACCCCTCCTGACCAGAACGCTGAAGACCTGCTCCTCCGCTCGGGTGATTGCGGCAAAGCCCGCCAGATACACCCGCTCAAACGGCAGGGACGCCTCGTCAATGCCCGAGGCGGCGATCCGGTACTGTTCCCCCCGTGTCCAGAGGCCTTCCTCTTTCAGGCGGATCTGCCAACGGCGGTACAACTCCGGGAGCATCGGCCAGAGACCCCGGACGTCCGCCCCAAGTCCAGCCTCGGCAAGGGCCGTCGAGACGGCGATTTCCAGTCGGGAGACCGGAACGAGCTCGGTTCCGAATTCGTCGAAGCAGTCGAGAAGGCCGAGACCTGCCCAGAAAAAGTCCTCAAACCCTCCCGAAAGGGCCGGGGGGACTTCCGCCTCATGCCGCGTCCAAACAGCCCTCACTGTGATGTAGAGAAGGTGCACGAGGGAAATCCGATGACATTCCTTCCTCCCCGCCCCTTCGTGAGACAAACCGGCCAACAAAGCCATGAAACCGTCGATGTCGAAGCAGTGAGGGGGAAAATACGGCACCCCCGTCAGCCTTCCCAGCTCGCGGCGCAAATACAGGGCAGGCCGCCTGCCTGGAAAGACCACAGCCGCGCCGGACAGATCGACCCGAGAAGGGGCCTCCTCCTGCAAGCGCCCGGCGAGCCACTCAACCAGAGGTGTCTCGAGGGGAAGAGAGACGTGCCCTCCCCTGCACCCGGACGTCACTCCTTCATCCACGGCGGCTCCCCGCCCTCCCGGCGGTCATGGTATCTCCACGGCATTGCCGGCGTCCAAGAGAAGAATCACCACCCGGACACGGTGCTCCGGGTACATGGAGGCGAGCAACTCCCTGTAGCCGGTCACTTGCCTGATGTCGTTCTGTCCCGGCCCTTCGCCAGTCTTGAATTCTCCCAAGAAAAAAGTCTCCCCGCAGCGAACCAGACGGTCAAATCTATACAACTCTCCGGAGACATCGGCCACCTCCTTCTCCACCCAGACCTCCGCCGGCCCGTCCGGCCAGAAAAGCGGCCTCGACGCCGGATGGCAAAGCGTTCTGGCCGCACTGTCCAGATCCATGTCCCCCTTCCATGCGGCGAATTCCTCCCGGAGCACGGCTGCAGCGATCGATTCCAGCATATCCCGAACCGCGCCGGGATCGCAGGGACATCCCGCAGGACAGCCCACACCGGCGAGCACCCTGTGGACGGCTTCACCCAGCGATCTGGCCCGCCGCCGCTCTGGAGAAATGAAAGCTCGAAACTCCCTGCTCTTCCGAACCAGGTGTCCGGGCCAGGCCCATGCCCTGGGAGGAGACCCCCTGCGTGCCCTGCCGGGAGCGGGCACGGCTACCGTATGCCGGAGGCTTTCGTTCTCCGGCCGCACACGCCCCGCCGTGCCGAACCGGGCGGTGGTTTCACGGCCCAGAACCGGGACCAGCAGGTCCAACAGCCTGTTCTTTTGCCCTCGGGCCTTCGGAGGCACAAAAAGGTGGAGTTCCTCCCCGGCCCTGGTGAAACCCACATACAGGACATTCAGCTCGTCACACCAGGCCCGGAGGGACTCTTCCCCGTACAGCCGGCGCAGTCTGGGCGAGGCTTTCAAGATACCCGCGGTCACGTCCCAGAGTGTAAGACCGCCGGCATCCTCCTCCTTGAGGGGGCCCTCGACCCTGGCCGCGAGCGAAACATGGGGCAAAACCACCACCGGGGCCTCGAGCCCTTTGGCCCCGTGAATGGTCATGACTCGTACGGCATCCAAGCCTGGAGAATAGTGCAGGACAAAGGCCTCCTCGGGCCCGGACTCCATCCACGTGAGAAAGCTTCCTAGATCCCCCCCTGTCCATGACTCCTGGGTGTGGAGTACCTCCAGCAGATGACGAAAAGCCTCACGGTGATCGGGAAAACGCGCATCGAGATCCAGACGCCTCACGAGCTGCGAGGCGAGATCGTAGGACGGGAGAAACCCAACGGACCCGAACGGGCTTTCAAAGCACCGCTGCCAGAAATCAGGATGGTCCTGTTGAAGCGCCAGGTAGAGGGGGCTTGCCGCCGTCTCCCTCGCCCCCCCGCGGCGCAGTGCCTCCAGCCATTGCCAGGGACTCTGCTCCGGAGAGGAAACGGCCCAGGCGTCCTCCAGGATCCTTCCGGTGATCGCTGCCGCCAGGGCCCGGTCGTCCAGAGGCCGCTCCAAAAAACGCAGGATCTCGACGAACTCCCGAACACGCGGGTCCCGGCGGACGTCAAGCTGGCGCTGGGAACAAACGGGTATGGACGCGCCCAGTAGCCCGGCGGTGAACTCCTCCATGTCCCGGTTGTCGCGGACGAGTACAAGGACATCACCAGGACGGCGGCGCGGCAATATCTCTTTCCGCAGGAGTTCCACCAGCCGCTCCCTGGCACATCTCCGCACGGCGTCCGCGCCGCCGTCGGCCTCCAAAATCTCTATACACACCAGGCCCCCCTCCCGCTCTTCTCCCAGGCCAGGCGGAACGGTCTGGGCCACCCGGGAAAAGACCTGGAGAATCTGCCTGGAGCCGTCCGAGAGGGGCCCAGTCACGTCGCGGAGCCAGCGCGCAAGGTTGTCCGTGCTGAAAACCTTCCCCACGAAATCCAGAAGGACCACTCTGCTCCGCCAGTTGTAATCGAGATGCAGATCAGCCAAACCGCCTTCTCCAAGGGAAAGGAATCCTTCCGGACCGTGGCGGAACACTTCGACGTCACTGCCCCTCCACCGGTACAGGATCTGTTTCGCGTCTCCCACGCAGAAAAGCGACCCGCCCTCGGCAAGGGCATTCTCCAGAAGGGGAAAGAGGTTCCGCCATTGCAGGCGGCTGGTGTCCTGAAATTCGTCGAGGAGAAAATGATAGAACCGCTCTCCCAGTCGGAAGACCACCTCAGGAATTACAAACTCGGAAAGGATCCGTCGCGTCAGCCTGTTTATGTCACTGAAAAAAATTGCCCTCGAGGCCGTTTTGAGCTCATCCAGCTCGACACTCCAGGGGGCGAGCAGAGCAAGGAACGGACGGACGGACTCCCTGGCCCTGGCCTCGGCATACTCCTCGGCCAGGGCCTTCATCCTGCCCCACGCGGCAGCGACTTCAGCCGGGACATCCTGGCCCTTGAGAAAGAGGTCCAAGGCACTGTCCATGGTCCAGACCGACATAGAGAGCGCCCGGGGAAGATCTCCCCTCCCGGCCGCCTCGATGGCCTTTCTGGCATTGACCTTGAGCTTGCAATCGCGCATGGCGACTGCCTGCAGGAAATCACTTGCCGCCTCCTGCAGGCCCCCTCGGTCCACGGAAAAATGCTTTCCTCTGACCGGCCGTATCGGCAGGCCGTAGGTATTCTCCAGACTGTGGAGATTCTCCAGAGCGGCCAGGAGGGCATCCCTGGGCCACCACGCGGCCCGGGCCTGGAAATGCAGGTAATGCCCAAGGGCGTCCTGAAGTAGGGCCCAGAGGGCGGGCTCTCTGGAGGAACGGAGGAGAATCCGATCCATGGCGGCCGCCCGGAGCGGGGTCTCGTGGGTCTCGATCTCCTCCTGCCGCGACAGACCCAGCTCGTGCGACGCGGACTGCACGAGCTGGTAAAGAAAACTGTCTATGGTGCGCACCTGCCACAGATCATAAGAGCGAAGCAGCTCATCGACGCAGGACCCGGCCTTTTGTTTCAGTTCCTCCACGGGCATTGAAAGCAGGGGGGCCAGGGCCGCCAGGGTTCCCGCCTCGCCGAAGGCCGCCCCCTTGAGAAAGTCCAGTATCCGCCGGCGCATCTCCGCAGTGGCCTCCCGGGTGAAGGTGATGGCCACCATATTGCCCACGTGGCTGCGGGGAATCCAAGCCGAGATGAGGAACTGGACGAACCGGCAGGCAAGGAGAAAGGTCTTTCCGGACCCGGCCGAGGCCTGGACCCGGAGCACATGCGGGAAGACGAGTTCGAGGTCCGACGGAAGGATCTTCATGCCGGCCGCCAAACCCCAGGGACCGCGTGGCGGTTCCGGGCAGTCCGGAAAAACCGGCGGATCACCACGGCCCCAGGAAAGAAGAACCAGGGGGAAAGAACCCGGTGGTCCTGCCGGCTGAAAAGGCCGGGGGGCTGGAGAGGCTGGGGACCTGATGCTCCGCAGCCCGGAAACGGCGAAGATGGAGCGACAAGGCGGACCGGGCCGCTCAGCTCACGGCGGGGATGGAGAGGCCCTCCCCGAGGGCCGGACCCCTGACGGCATACAGCATCCGTCAGCAGACACACAGATCATGAACCCTCTGGAAGGTCTCTCCGGCAAAGGCCAGTGCCTGTTCGGCCCTGGTCCTGGAGGGATCTCCCGCGGCGGGCAGGTCCCCCAGGGCCTGAATCGCGCGGGCGATCCCCCCTGCCTCCCGGGCGTCGCCAGCGAGCCTGGCGACAAGCCTGGCCAGGGCGTTCTCGTCCATTTCCTGGGGATCGTCCCGGACCTCTGAAAAGGAGGCACCCACGGCCTTTTTGAGGGCGACTCCGGCATCGGCGCATCGCCGGAGTGCCTCTTGAAAGCGCTCGTGCTGGATGGCCGCCTCGGCCTCCTGCAGATTGATCCTGGCGTACTTCAGAAAGGTATGGGTGCGGATCACCGGGCCACCTGTCTCATTCCTGTCTGAGGGCGTCCCCGGCGGCGTCTGAAATTTCGCCGCTCATCTGCCTGTACAGCCTCCGGGTGAGCATCTCGTCGGCCAGATCACAGAGATCGAAGAGATCCTGCAGGAGATCGAGCATCTCTTCCTGTCCGTCGGGTGTGCGGTATCCGAAGTCCTCATCCCATTTCCCGCTGGCGAGATACTCCCTGAATTCGGCCAGCGCCTTTGATGTCAGCACCGCCGTGCCCTCACTGACCGCCCTTTTTATGAAATTGATAGAGGAACTCACCCTTGGCGACCCAGCCGAGTTCTGTGCGGACCACCCTTTCCTGAAAATCCGCGTCACCTTGGAGCATCTCGATCCGTTCCGCCAAAGCGGCGTTTTCCTTGGAAACGGCGACATTTGCCAGGTACAGACGCTGCCGCTCCGCCTTCATGCGTTGGAGCTTCCAAAGCCCGAAGGGACCTACCACGTCCCACAGGAGAAGGACTCCCAGGACGATAATGGCCACCACCCCCACCCGGGGCAGGGAATTCGTGTCTTGCCTCGGCCGCGTCGTATTCCTCCGGATGCCTGTCTTCACGGTCCGCTCCCCCTGTGGGCCTCCGGTATCAGGGCCCATCGGTGCCATACTGCTTTACGATATACAGGGGTTCGGCTTCAAGTCAAGGGGATTCTCCGGGGAAAAACCAATTCTTACGGGAAATTATGCCTGTTTTGCCCATCGCCGGAGGAAAACTCTCATCAAGGCGGCCACCACAGGCGGTATTGACGATACGTGGCGCTCCGGCGGAGGAAAATGCCTTCTTGTGGCTTTGCGCCGGACATCGGCAATGGTTTAATAAGCTAATTATGCCGGAAATCCCGCCAAGCGAACACATCCCGCAGGGGAGAAAATGGGGGCCGTGGATCTCGGCAGCGGCGAGCCTTCTCTGCCTGGCTCTCCTCCTCCAGACCCCAGGAACTGACGGCGACCTGATCCTCAGAAAACTTGTCTGGCCCCTGGGCCGCCTCCTGGGCGTGTTGGCACTCAGCCTGAGCCTCAGCGCCATAGCGGAAGGGATGGGGTGGTCCTCGGCGGTGGCCCGGACCTCCAGGCCTCTTATGCGGCTCGGACGCTTGAGCGACTGGAGCGGCGCCGCCTTCACGGCGGCCTTTCTCTCAGGGGTCGCTGCAAACACCCTGCTCTGGAACGCCTTTCAGGAACAGAAGATCAGCCGGAGAGAACTGTTTCTCGCCGTGCTCCTGAACCTCGGTCTGCCCTCATACACCCTGCACCTCCCCACGACCGTGGCTATAATAGTGCCGCTGGCGGGAGAGGCTGGGATACTCTATGTGACGGTGACCCTGGCCGCGGCGGTGCTGCGGACCGCATGCGTGCTGGCCCTGGGCCGCCTGCTCCTCCCTGCGGCCCGGGGCGATTGCGGGCCGGGACCGTGTATTCAGAGCGAACGGCAAGGACCAGGAAGAACCGAGACGATCCGGAAACTCCTAAAGACCTCTCTGGGGGGCCGGTTGGCCGGAATCGTCACGTACACCGTCCCCATCTTCATCACCGTGGTCCTCCTCCAGGAGCGGGGATTCTTCAGGTGGCTGCAGGAGGCGAGCGCCGGTCTGATCACCGGCATGGCCTTTCCCGTGGAGGGGGCTTCAGTGGTGGTCTTCAGCATCGTTGCAGAATTCACCGCCGGAGCCGCAGCCGCAGGAGCGATGTTGCACGCCGGGGTGCTCTCCGTGAAGCAGACCGTCATCGCGCTCCTGTGCGGCAACGTGATCGGCACTCCGATACGCGCACTCCGCCACCAATTGCCTCGATATCTCGGCATATTCCAGCCCTCGACCGGGACGCAGCTTCTGGTCGCGGGGCAGGCCCTGCGGGTGGTGAGCATCCTCGTGGCCGGCATGGTGTTTTATCATGTCTATCCTTGAGATGTTTTCCCCAGGGCCGGATGCCGCTCCAGTGCCCAGCTCTCAAGACAATTTTCCACCCAGGTCGAGGTGCCCCATGAAAAGAAGCGTTTTTCTCGTGCTGAGCGCATGGATAGTGATACCCCTGTTCTGGCAGAACGAGCCGGTTTCCGGTTCCGAAGACTTCCCTCATATGCGCATCGACGTCCGGCTCGACCTGCACGCCTCCGGTATCCAAGGCACAGCGCGGGCCATACTCCCCCCAGGCCGGACCATCAGGATATTGACGGGAGGCGGGAAACCGCAGTCAATGACCCTCGACGGAGAGCCCCTGCCTGTGACGCCGGAGGCGCTGTCCTTCCCGGTGACCGCCGGTGCGACGGGCGGGAGGCTGGAGATAGCGTTTCAGAGGGAATTCCCCGCCGGAGATCCCCTCGGTTTCATCAACCCCGCGGGAGCGGTGCTGCTGAAGGGCTGGTGTCCGAAGGTCGACGGGCCCGCAACGTACGAGCTCCGGGCGACCGTGCCCCCGGACATCGTTGCCGTATCCGAGGCAAATTCCGTGCAGGTCGAACACAGGCATGGACATACCCTGTACATCTTCGAATTTCCTCACCCCAGAATCGAGGTCTCTCTTGTAGCAGGCCGGTACCAGTTGCGTCAGGAAACCTGCCGGGGGGTCGAGATAGCGGCGTATTTTTCCGCCGAAAACAGCGCGGTGGCTGCCGGGTATCTGGAAAAGACACGGAAGTATCTTGACCTTTACGAGCCGCTCCTCGGCCCGTACCCGTTCAGACGGTTTGCCGTGGTGGAAAACAGCGTGCCATGGAATCAGGGCTCGGCCACGCTCGCCCTGCTCGGACATGAATCCCCGGGGCCCGCCTTCATGAAGGACGCCTTTCTCGGGCGCGAAATCGTCCGCAGCTGGTTCGGCAACTGCGTTTTCCCGGAGCCGGACGGCGGCGACTGGAGCGAAGGCCTAGCCTCGTATCTGTCGGACCACCGACTCGCGAAAGGAAACCACGTCGGAGAAGACTACCGCAAGGCCGTCCTCCAAAACTACCAGAGTTATGTCCGCGGAGAGGGGACTCCGGCACTCTCGGAATTCCGGAAAGCAACCGACCCAGTGACCACGGCGGTTGGCCGCGGAAAGGGGGCCATGGTCTTTCACATGCTCTCGCGCGCCACCGGGGAATACGGCTTCTACGCCGCCCTCAGAAGCCTCGTTGCGCAGCACCGCTTCGGCATCGTGGACTGGGACGGCCTGCAGGAGGTCTTTGCAGAAAAGACCGGCACGGATCTGTCCGGTTTCTTTGCCCAGTGGGTGTATCGCAAGGAGATTCCTGTGCTTCGGATATCCCAGGACGGCGATGCAGACTTCGAGAAAGGACCCCGGCACCTCGGCCTGGTCATCCGGCAGGAGACCGAGACCCCGTTCGAACTCTCCGTACCCCTGGTGGTAGAGACCACCTCGGGGACTGAGCGGCACGTCGTGACCGTGCGCTCCAAACGGGAGGCTCTGGACCTGGTGCTGCAAGGCGAGCCTCTGGCTGCCGTCCTCGACCCGGAGTATCACCTCATGCGCGGCCTGGAGACCGCGGAATTCCCTCCCGTGCTCTCACGGCTCCTGGGGGCGGAACACAGATACTTCACCCTTCCCCAAGGGGAGGAAGAGGTCTACGGCTCCTTCGCCGTGCTTCTCCAATCCCTGGGCCTTGTCAGGAAGGAAACCGGCGGCCTGGAGGAGACCGATCTGGCCGGAGGCTCTTTCCTGTTCCTGGGAGAGACCGCCCCGGCGCTGGCTCCTCCGCCACGTGGCATGCCGGAGCGGGATGTCGGCGCGGCCTTGGATATGATGAGAAATCCCCTCAACCCGACGGAGGTCTTCGGCCGTCTCACGGCCTCGTCCCGGGAGGAACTCACGGTCATGGAAAAACAACTGGCTCATTGGGAACAATACAGCTCGCTCCGGTTCGCGGGCGGACGCCTCATCGCGAAGGAAACCGCGCCCGCCCGGGACGGAATCCCCATCGAACTGCGGGCGGACGTCCAGGGGATGGAACTGGTCCAGCGGATCGGTCTGGATGGGATCATCGATGCAGTGGCCTCCAGAAAGGTGATCTACATCGGCGAGCGCCACGACAGATTCAGCGACCATCTGGCCCAGCTCCGGGTGATCCAGGGCCTCTGCGAGCGGGGGAATCTCGTTTCCGTTGGAATGGAGATGTTCCAGCGCCCGTTCCAGGCAGTGCTGAATCGATATCTCGCGGGTGATATCGACGAAAAGGCGTTTCTCAAGGAGAGCGAATATTTCAGCCGGTGGGGATACGATTACCAGCTGTACCGTCCCCTCCTCACCTACTGCAGGGAACACGGCATCCCCGTGGTGGCCCTGAACGCCCGCGCTGAGGTCTCGAGGAAGGTGGCACGCGGCGGTCTGGACTCCCTGTCCCAGGAAGAACTGGAAGAAATTCCGAAGGAACTCGACTGGTCCAACGTCGAATATCGACGGCGGCTTGAAGAAATCTTTAACCAGCATCCGTCCGGAGAGGTCCGGGGCTTCGACACCTTCTTCCAGGCACAGATCCTGTGGGACGAGACCATGGCCTTGAGCATCCATGAGTTCCTCAGCGAGCATCCGGAGAGACAGATGGTGGTGCTGGCAGGAATAGGCCATGTGGCCTACGGTCATGGAATCCCGGCCAGGGCGAAGCGCCTGGGCGGTTTCGGGCAGGCGATCATGAAGTGTTTCGACGGGGGTGCCCTGGACCCTGCCGAGGCGGATTACATGTTGTTTCCCAGGGAAGCGCCCAAACCTTTCTCGGCGCGGATGGGCGTGGCCCTGGAAAAGACGGAGGATCGGATAGTGATCAGGGAGGTCACCCCCCGAAGTGCCGCCCAGAAGGCGGGACTCCGCGCCGGAGACATTGTGCTGAGTTTCGACGGAGATCCGGTGAAGGACGTCGTGGACGTGAAGATCGCCCTGGTGTTCAAGAAGGAGGGTGACAAGGCCGCTGTCGAGGTCAAGCGGATCCGGCGTTTCGCCCCGGACAGGACCATGGAGGTCACCCTTGGCCCGTTCAGGTCTTCGGGCTGGGACGTCCACAGCCCGCACGGACGCTGACGGACAGCAGTCGAGGAGGAGCAGGGGACATCCGGCCAGGGAGACCAAAATGCTCGTTCCACCCCCCTGCCTCCTGTGGAAGCATCAGGAGGGCCAAATCGGAATTTGCCGGCCTTTTCGCGCCGACAGAGACGGACAAGAGGCCTGCGGGGGAGCCGCCATGCCGCCGTGAATTCCGGCAACTTTCCGCAATTCTGCTGGGCAGTTGCGAATCGGGTGGTCATGTGACGGGGGAACGAAAATCGACGGGATGATCAAGCGACACGCCTCGCACCTCCAAGTGCCGGGATGAAACCCTCAGGAAATCCAATCCGCAGAAGGTGCCGGCTTCGCCGAGCCCGGGGATCTGGGCGGCACAGGGAAGGTGAGTCAGGATTCATTGACTGAGAGAGAAAAAGGGCCGAAAAGTGGAAAGAGAACCGGGTCCGTCCTGAGAGAGAGGCTCCAACGACGGACACCGGCGGGGCTTGAAGGGAGGGTGACATGATAAGAATGGCCAGGGGGTCGACGAAATGGATGGCGCTGGCGGCCGTGTGGGCCCTTTTGCTGCCCGCTGCTGCCACCGCGCTCGCCGAGGGGCCATCGAACCCGGCGGACTATACAGAGGAAATGCTGCTTTTTGCGGAGATCCCCTCGGTCTACAGCGCCTCCAAGTACGAGCAGAAGGTCACCGAAGCCCCCTCTTCCGTGAGTATCGTCACTGCGTCCGAGATCAGGAAATTGGGATACCGGACACTGACCGACGTGCTGAGGAGCATCAGGGGCTTCTCCGTAACCAACGACCGGAATTACGAGTATGTCGGCGTCCGCGGGTTCGGGCGGCCGGCGGACTACAACAGCCGGGTGCTGGTCCTTGTGGACGGCCACAGGATCAACGACAACATCTACGACGGGGCCCTCATGGGCATGGATTTCGTCCTCGACGTCGACCTCATCGACCGCGTGGAGGTAATCCGTGGGCCCAGTTCCTCCCTCTACGGCACGAGCGCCTTTTTTGGCGTGATCAATGTGATCACCAGGAGGGGCAGAGACATCAAGGGGTTGCAGATATCAGGCGAGGCGGGCAGCAAGGAGACATGGAAGGGGCGGGCGAGTTTCGGCTACCGCTTTCAGGACGGACTGGAAATGATCTTTTCCGGGACGGGCTACGGAAGCCAGGGAAGGGAACGTCTATTTTTCAAGGAATTCGAGGAGCCGGCTCTCAACAACGGGGTGGCTGAAGACCTGGACGAAGAGGGTGCCCGGAGCCTCTTTGCGACCCTCGGATGGAAGGACTTCGTGCTCCAGGGGGCGTACGTGACCAGGGACAAGGAAATGCCCGCGGCGCCGTGGGGCACGGCCTTTAACCGGGAACCGAACGATACCGAGGATTCCCGGGCTTACATTGACCTCAAGTATGATCGGGCCTTGGATTCGGGCCTGGAGGCAATGGCCCGGGTCTATTGCGACTGGTACCGCTACCATGGACGCTATTCCTACACATGGGAGGAAGAAGACGGGCTGTACCAGGTGGTCAATTATGACGGCTCCGAAGGACGATGGTGGGGAAGCGAGGTGAAATTCACAAAGCCGGCCGGAGAGCGGAACCGGCTGACACTCGGAGGCGAATACAGGAGGCACCACCAGCAGGATCAAAAAAATTACGACATCGAAGACTATCTGGACGACCGCCGCGATTCCGAAGACTGGGGGCTCTATCTCCAAAATGAGTTGAAGATCCGTGAGAACCTCATTCTGAACATGGGCATCCGCCATGACCACTACGACACCTTCGGGGGAACCACCAACCCCAGGCTGGCCCTCATCTACAATCCCCTGGAGAAGACCACCCTGAAGCTCCTTTACGGCAGGGCATTCCGGGCCCCCAATACGTACGAGGCATACTATCAGGACGGCGGCATCAGCACCAAAGCGAATCCTGATCTCGACCCCGAGGTCATACGGACCTGCGAGATCGTGCTCGAGCAGTACGTAGGGGAACGCCTCCGTCTCACCGCCTCCGGATTTTACTATGAGATCGAGGATCTTATCAGCCAGCAGCTCGACCCGGAGGACGGGCTCCTCATGTACGGCAACATCGAGAAGATCGATGCCACGGGTATAGAAATGGAGATGGAGGCCAAGTGGCCCTGCGGTACGGAGGGCCGATTGAGCTACACCTTCCAGGAGACGGAAGAGCAGAGGACCGGCAGGATCCTGACCAACTCCCCCAAACACCTGGCCAAGTTCACCCTGATCCTCCCACTCCTGAAGGACCGGATCTTCCTGGGCACCGAGATTCAATACACCGGCAGGCGCAAGACCCTCACCCGCAACGAAACGGAAGACTTTTTCGTCACCAACGCGACCCTGTTCAGCCGCAATATCCTGGAAGAGCTCGAATTGAGTGCGAGCGTGTATAATATGTTCGACAAAAAATACGGCGATCCCGGGGCCGGGGAGCATGCCCAGGACATTCTCACCCAGGACGGCCGCACGTTCCGGTTCAAACTGACGTATACCTTTTGAGCAGGTGCGCCTTGACCGTACTGATCCGCAGCCTGACAGGGCTCGTGCTGTCCGCCTCGATGCTGGCGGCTGGTTTTGCAGCAGCGCCAGCCTGGCCTGAACCGGCCGGACCCGCCGGCATCGCTGTCCTGGTGAGCCACGACGCCCCGCCTTACCGGGCAGCTCTCCAGGGCTTCGAGCAGGAGATGCGGGCCCGGCGTGGCGATGTGGATGAGATTCGGGCCGCGGTCCTGGACGGCGACGCCCAGAAAGCCGAGGCTTCGGCGGCCGGGATCCGCAAGGACGATGTAAAGATGATTCTTGCGCTGGGTTCCCTGGCCATGGAGGCTGCGCTCCGAAGGACGAGCGGAATACCCGTGGTGGCCGGGCTCGTTGTTGACGCGGATGAAATCGCCAAGCGGGACTCGGCCACGGGGGTCATCCTGGGTTTCCCCCTCAAGACCCAATTCCAGGAGCTGAAACGTTTCTGCGGAGAATGCAAGACCGTAGGAGTCATCTACAATTCCCAACAAAACGGAAAAATCATCGAGGAGGCGCAGCGCGAGGCCGTCGGGCTGGGACTCAGGCTGGACGCCCAGGAGGTGCTGTGCCCCCAGGACATCCCGGCAGCGCTGCAGCGGCTGAGCAGGACCGCGGACATCCTTTGGGCCATACCCGACAGACTGGTCCTCACCCCCCAGACGGCGCAACATCTCCTCCTGTTCTCGTACAGAAACCGGATCCCCTTTGTGGGCCTTTCGGCGTCGTGGGTGAAAGCCGGGGCTCTCTACGCCCTTGACTGGGACTACGAGGATCTCGGGCGGCAGTGCGCGGAGCTTGCGCACGCCATCCTCAGGGGGGTGCCGCCGGGAGACATCCCCCCGTCATGGCCACGTCGGATAGGCTATGCCGTCAACCTGAAGACGGCCCGGCACATGAAAATCCCCGTCCCGGCGGAGCTCGCCGCCGGGGATGTACAGACCTTTGAATAGGCCCGTGCCGCCGGTGTCACCGTGATCCTCACACAGACCAAAACGAGAAGCATCGCAACCAAGTTCAACATCGTGATCATCTCCCTGATTCTGGTCACCTCTCTGGGCATCACCCTGTTTGTCATCGCGCAGGAGATGGAGAACAGCCGGATGGACAGGATTCATCACGGCCGGTCCCTCCTCGCCATACTTGCAAAGAGCAGCGAATACGGAATCTACACCGAGAACCGGGAAGTCCTCCTGGAGAGCATAGACGACATCGCTGCCGATCCGGATATCGCCTATGTCGCCATCCTAAACAAATCGAAGAAAGTCCTGGTTGAATGGAAGGCGCTCCCTTCGCTGAACATCCCGACCAGTCTCAGATTCAGCCAGGGCGCGCGGAATACCCGCATCGTCCACAGGGAATTCGTCAGCGACGCTGACGGCGTCTCCTACATCGATATCGTCGCCCCGGTCGTGAGCCTCGTTCGGCTGGAACCAGCCGCGCTGCCGGACATTCCCGAGGGCGCTCCTACAGCCAGGGAGATCGTGGGCTACGTTCAGCTTGGACTGAGCCTCGCCGGCGCGGAGCAACGCATACTCCAGTTTTTCTATTCGACATCCCTCTTCACCACCCTCTTCGCAGTATTGGGGATCGCTGTCACGGTGCTCATGACCAGGAAGATCACATCGCCCCTCAAAACATTGACCAGGGCGGCGCAGAACGTTTCCAGGGGTGACTTCGAACAGGAAATCAGGATCGAATCGAGGGACGAAACCGGCGATCTGGCCCAGGCCTTCCGCCACATGCTGAACAACCTCATCTCCTACCGGAAAGAGGTAGATGAGGCCCGGAGGACTCTGGAACAGCGGGTTGACCAGCGGACGGTGGAACTCCAGGAGGCCCTCCAAAGGGCCCGGCATCTGGCGACCCAGGCGGAGGCGGCCAACCGGGCCAAGAGCGAGTTCCTGGCAAACATGAGCCATGAAATCCGGACCCCCATAAACGGGATCACGGGCATGCTGGAGCTCCTAGGCAACACACGGCTGGACAGTCTGCAGAAAAGATATGTCCGCACCGCGACTTCGTCGGCCGACGCCCTCCTGGCCCTCATCAACGATATCCTCGATTTCTCCAAAATCGAGGCCCAGAAGCTCGAACTGGACAAGGTGGACTTCGATCTGCACGAGATGCTGGAGAGCGAAATGGAGGTATTCGCAATGACCGGGATGGAGAAGGGCCTGGAACTCGCCTGCCTCATTCATCCCGACGTTCCTGCACTCGTGCGTGGGGATGTGGACCGGCTGCGCCAGATCCTTGTCAATCTCCTGAGCAATGCTCTGAAGTTCACCGAGGCCGGAGAAGTGGTCCTGCGGGCCACGCTGGAGGAGGAGACCGAGTCCGACGCCGTAGTCCGTTTTGACGTGACGGACACGGGAATCGGTATTCCAGAGGATCGAAGGGACCGCCTCTTCCGGTTCTTCTCGCAGGTGGATTCCTCCACCACGAAAAAATACGGCGGAACAGGCCTTGGGCTGGCGATATCAAAAAAACTCGTGATGCTCATGGGGGGACGGATCGGCGTGGAAAGCCGGTCCGGGAAGGGCTCCAATTTCTGGTTCACTGCGGTGTTGGACAAACGGCCCGAGGCAAAACAGACCCCGCATCCGGACCCGACCCCGCTTCATCGCCTCCGAATCCTCGTGGTGGACGACAATGCCACCAACAGGGAAATCCTGCAGCAACAACTGGGCTTTTGCGGCCTCGGCAGCGAGACCGCTCCCGATGGACCCACCGCCCTGGAAAAACTTCGGGACGCTCGGCCTCCCTTCGACCTGGCAATCCTCGACCTCCACATGCCCGACATGGATGGAGAACAGCTGGCCGAAGCGATCCGGCAAACCCCTGGTATCGATTCGACTATCCTTATTGTTTTGACATCCATGGACGACGACAGGACCAAAGGCCGCCTGAAGACCCTTGGGATCGGCGAATATCTCATCAAACCGGTCAGGCAGTCCCGGCTCCTCCATGCCCTTCACCAGGCCGTGTCCGCAGCCGAACAGAGGGACATCCTGGCCTCGCGTCTGGCCTTTCCGAGAGCGGTTCCGTCAGAACCGATTCCCGATCCGTCGCGCAGGGGCGAGTTCAAAATCCTCCTTGCCGAAGACAACGAGGTGAATCAATTGGTGACGGTGGAGATGCTCAACAGCGCCGGGTTCCAGTGCGACGTGGTGACCAACGGCGCCCGGGCCGTGGAGGCTGTCAAGCGCACAGCCTACGATGTCGTCCTGATGGACTGCCAGATGCCCGAAATGGACGGATTCGACGCGACCGAGGCCATCCGCCGGTGGGAACAGAGCGCCCCTCCCCGGGCCGGGAGGCAGTGCCCCATCCCCATCATCGCCCTCACGGCGAATGCCATCAAAGGGGACCGGGAGCGGTGCCTTGCCCGGGGGATGGACGACTACATCAGCAAGCCCGTACGCCTGTCTGAATTGATCCGCGTGGTGGAGGCCCACCTCCCCCAGAACCGGCCCCGGCCCGCAGCGGAGGCTGTAGGTACCCCCATTCAGGAAGACGGTACAGCAGCCGAGGCCCCCGGTCCCGAGTTTTCGGCGGCCCCGCCCGCCCTTGACTACGATCAGCTTCTGGAACGCTGCATGGGGAAGAAACATCTGGCGGTCAAGATGATGCGCATGTTTCAGGAGCAGGCATTCGACAAGATCGAGGGCCTCAAAGAGTGCATGGGTGCTGGCGACATGCAGCAGATTGCCATTCAGGGCCACTCTTTCAAGGGAGTGGCAAGCACCCTCGCATGCGGCCCGCTTCACGGCCTCCTGGCGCAGCTCGAATCCATGGCGAAGTCCGGGGACCTGAGCCTTGGAGCGGCGCTGCTCGACCAGATTGAAGCCGAACTTCAGCGCTGTCTCGACCGCATCCAGGAACTCCTCGCCGGTGATGAATAGGCCCTTGCCAGGACATGGGCTCCCGGACTAGTATTCCCGCAACGCCGCGAACTCCTGGCCCGAAAGCGAAAAGACCGATAGGGAGGAAGAGCCTGTCATGAGCACCGAAACCCTCAAGCCTCAAGGGGACAGGATCCGCCAGGCCGTCAAATGGATCTCGGACACCACGCTGGATTGTCCGCAGAAAAGCAGGCGCGAGATAATTCAAGAGGCGGAGCGCCGTTTCGACCTAACCCCCAAGGAGTGCGAATTTCTGAACCACAAATTCGTGGAAGAGTGAACAGAAAAGGGTAAGGCCTTCTCCCTCGGAGTGAGGACGCAACCGCCCCATGCGATTCAGCCTTTGCCCCCACCTTCCCGGCACAGGATCTTTCAAAAGCCCGAAAATTTCGCCTCGTCCCGGCGCCGGCAGAAATCTTCCTCCACGCCCGGACCGCAGCTCCTTACAACTGACCATTTGAGGAGCAGGGGAGTCACCAGCGTGGTCACGAAGGCCATGAGGAGCAGGGCGGAAAACTGCTCCTGGGTCAGGAGGGGGGTCTGGATTGTCCCGGCCGCCAGGAGTTCGTTGCTGAGCCGGATCACCACCGACGCAACCACCAGTTCCACGGCTCCGCGCCCGTTCATCCCGAACCCGATGACCATGGATTCCCTCAGGGTATGGCCGAAGACCCTTGCCCCCAGGCCGCTCCCGAGGACCTTCCCGGCAATGGCGGCCAGAGTGACGACACCGGACATTGCGACGAAATGCAGGGTCCATTCGAACTGAATGTGAAAAGCGAGCGAGGCAAAGAATATGGGTGTCAGAAAACCGTAGCTGAGACCGAAAAACCTGTCCCTGATGGCGTGGTACATACGTTCGTCCATGGTCTCCTTTCGGACGAACTGGCCTGCCAGAAAGGCGCCGATGACCAGATGCAGCCCGGCCAGCTCAGCCATATACGCCATGAGCAGGGCCGAAACCATGGCGAAGGTAAAGCCCTTGCCCCCGTAATCGTCAAGCCTGCGGGTCAGTCTCGGCACGACGAAATGCCCCAGAAGAAACGTGAAGGTGAAGAAAAGCGCCACCCGGAGAAGGATGAGGACGACGGACTGGAAATACAGGCCGCCGCTCTCGGCGAGGCCGAGGAGGATGGAGAGGACAACCAGAGACAGAATATCGTCTGCTATGGCGGCACCGATGACGACATGTCCGGCCCGGCTCTTGTGAATCCGCATGTCCTGCAGAATGACTGCGCCGACGGCGATGGCGGTGATGGAAAGCCCCATGCCCATGAAGAGGGACTGGTACAGAGTGCCTCCGAAGGCGAGGGTGACGAAATAGCCCAGGCCGAAGGGCAACACGAACCCCCCCAAAGCCACCCCCAGCGCAGGCCGGATGTGCTCCAGCAGGGCCCTGGGGTCCATCTCCATTCCGGCGTAAAACATGGCGAAGAAGATCCCGAGCTCGGCAAGGAACTCGAGAGTCTGGGAGAAATGGACGACTCCGAGGAGCGGAGGCCCGAGGAGGAGTCCGGCCACCAGTTCCCCCAGCATGACCGGAAGGCCCAGGCGGACGCAGAACGACCCGAAGACCCAGGCCACAGTGAGTATGAGGAGCAGGTTGATGATGAGATTCCCGGTTATCACGTCGGATTCTCCGGTCATTCTGGATGCATGGCCCAGGCCGTCCGTGCCAGAACATACCACGTACTCGGAGGGCGGCCAACGAAGGCCATACGCAGCCGGGGCCGCCCCCGAGACCCGATGCTCAATGCCGCACAGCGTCAGGCCCTTCCCGAAAGGCGTCATCATTAAAAGATTTGCCCTTACTAAGACCTTGACAAATGCCGCCAGGCGCATAAAAATGAACAACTATTCATTTCTTAGGGGAGGATTGCATATGGGGAGTTATTTTCTTGAAAAGTTGGGGGGGTTCACTACGCTCTTCTGGGTAGCCCTGCTGGCCATACCGGCCGTCACCCTGGCCTCGACCCCTGAGGCCGCGGCCTCCGTGCCGGCCGCGGGCGGCGAAACTGCATGGTGGGTATGGCCTCTGGTACTCCTGATCGTCACCTTCGTCATGGGCATCTTGGCCGTGCTCGGAGGGGTCGGCGGAGGGGTCCTCTTTGTACCGATCATCAGCGGATTCTTTCCTTTCCATTTGGATTTCGTGAGAGGCGCCGGTCTGCTGGTGGCCTTGAGCGGGGCACTTGCGGCCGGGCCGGGTCTCCTGAAGATGAACCTTGCCAGCCTTCGCCTTGCCATCCCGGTGGCCCTCATCGCCTCGGCATGCGCCATCGTGGGCGCAATGATAGGCCTCGCCCTTCCCACACAGATCGTGCAGACGCTCCTCGGGGCCACCATTCTCGGGATCGTGGCCATCATGCTGGCGGCAAAGAAATCAGAACTGCCGGACGTCCCGCGGGCCGATGCCCTCTCCACCGCCCTCCGGATCAACGGGGTGTACATTGAAGGGAGCACCGGCAAGGAGATCGACTGGAAGATCCACCGCACCCTGCCCGGCCTCATCCTCTTCATCGTCATCGGCGTGATGGCAGGCATGTTCGGTCTGGGCGCAGGATGGGCCAACGTGCCCGTGCTGAACCTCCTCATGGGGGCCCCCCTCAAGGTCAGCGTGGCGACCAGCAAGTTCCTCCTCTCCATAACGGACACCTCGGCCGCATGGATCTATCTCAACCAGGGCTGCGTCATCCCCATGATGGTGGTGCCTTCCCTGGTGGGCATCATGCTCGGCTCCCTGGTGGGAGTGCGGATCCTGAAGGTGGCCAAACCCACCTTCATCCGCTGGATGGTCATCGGCCTCCTGCTCTTTGCCGGGGCGAAGGCCCTCACCAAGGGCCTCGGCCTTCCGTTCATCGTCTGATTCCAACAGGGAAAGGAGTTCGCCACCATGAGTGCCGCAAAAGCAGCAAAGGCATCCGCCGCAGCGAGCGAAGAACAGTTACTGTACGCAAATCTCCTGGAAAAGGGGATGTACCTGGGTCTCCTCATCATGTTCGTGACCTTCGGGATCTACTGCCTGAATCTGGTGCAACCCGCCATCCCCAGGGCGGACCTGGCCAGTTACTGGCAGATGCCCGTGCACGATTATATCGAGGCCATGAACGAGCACTACCTCCACCTCGAACACCCGCCGACAGGCTGGGCCTGGGTGAACCTCGTCGGGTACTCGGACTTCATGAACTTTATCGGCATCGCCCTCCTCGCGGGCATCACCGTCCTCTGTTACCTTGCCATCGTGCCAACCCTCTGGCGCAAGAGAGATACCACCTACGCGGTCCTCTGCCTTGCGGAGGCAGCCATCCTGATCCTGGCCGCCAGCGGGATCCTGGCAGTGGGACACTGACCACGGGCGGAAGTGTGTCACATGGAAAACCCGTGCCCCCCTGCGCATCGAAGGCGCAGGGGGGCGTTTTTTAAAACTCACCGGGACGCCCCCCCACACCGCCATCTCTTTCCCCTTCACCTGACCCGGTTCTCTCCGGGGCATCCTGCCCGCAGTCAAGTAAACGGCAAGGGCTGCTTGCCGCTTTTTCTTGCCGGGTGAGGCCGGGCATGCTAGCCTAAACGTCGATACTGGCCTTTTCCGGCGCGCCGCAAAGGGGGAACATGGCCGCTCTCTGGCGTGGAAATCCCCTTCCCGGCCACGCTCCCCGCTGACGCGCCCCGACCGCTGTACCTGCTCGGAACTCCCGACTCGAGGGCACCGATCTTCAAATCCGCCCCATGGGCCTGCGGGAGCCGGGGACACGGAAAACGAGGGGAGGCAACAGTGACGCATGGAAACGATTTCGGGACGGTATCAACTGCAATCTCCGCCGCGATCTTCCTGACGACCTTTGGCCTCATCCTCGCCGAACGGGTCCATCGCACCGTCATCGGGCTGTTCGGCGCCGTGACCATGGTCGCGGCCGGGATGTTCTTCGGCTTCTACAGCCCTGCCAAGGCGCTCCACTCCGTGGACTTCAACACCATCGGCCTGCTCCTTGGGATGATGATCGTTGTGGCCATCCTGGAACACACGGGATTCTTCCAGTATCTGGCGATCTATGCCGCGAAAAAGACCCGGGGTGATCCGTGGAAGCTCACCGTGGTGCTGGGGACCGTGACCACCGTGGTCTCGCTCATCCTGGACAACGTGACCACCGTGGTTCTGATAGCCCCGGTGACCATCATCATCGCCCAGATCCTGAAAATCAGCGCGGTACCGATACTCATGGCCGAGGCCCTCCTGTCCGATACGGGCGGGGTCGCAACTCTGGTCGGGGACCCTCCGAACATCATGATCGGAAGTGCCGCGCCGTTCACGTTCAACGACTTCCTCGTGCACATCGCACCGATAGTCGTCGTGGCCTGGTTCCTGACCCTCTGGGCCCTCAAGTTCGTCTTCAGGAGAGAACTCGCGATAAAGCCCGCCAACGTCGAGGCACTCCTGAGGATGGACGAGAACGCCGCCATGAAGGACTGGACCACCTGCAAAATCGTGCTCGCAGTCCTCGGGCTCGTCGTCGTGCTCTTTTTCTTTCACCATTCCTTTCACATGCCGCCTTCCATGGTGGCCCTGGTCGGAGCCAGCCTCTGCCTGATCCTCATCACCCCCACGCGGGACCCCCAACCCATTCTGGAGAAGGTAGAATGGAGCGTGCTGCTCTTCTTCGCCGCACTCTTCATAATCGTGGGAGGGCTTGAACACGCCGGCATTCTCGGACACCTGGCCACCCAGGCCGCACACCTTGCAAGCGGAAATCTCGTGGTCGCCGCGGTGACCATCCTGTGGGTTTCGGCCATCATGTCTGCGGCTGTGGACAACATCCCCTTCACCATGGCAATGATCCCGGTGATCCAGCATCTGGAGGCACAGGGGGTGCCTGTCAATATTCTCTGGTGGTCGCTGGCACTGGGCGTGGGCTTCGGAGGCAACGGGACCCCCATCGGTTCCACCGCCAACGTCGTCGTTGTTGCCAAGAGCGAACAGACGGACGACCCCATAACCTTCGTCCGGTGGTTCAAGTCCGGGAGCATCGCCATGATCGTAACCTGCATGGTGGGCATGCTCGCCCTGATCCTTTTTCCGGGCTGGCTGTCAGGTCCGTACCGATGAGAGCTTTTCCTCGGTGTGAGGAAAGAGAATGGAACGGCACTGGTTTGAAGCAGTCGAAAACATGTGCTGAAGACCGTCCCTTCCGGGATGGTGCCTTACAGCCGTGGCACAGACGGTGCCGGAACTTGATCGTCTTCTGAATAAGGATACATGTCCATAATGGAAATCAGACTCCAGGATATCATGCGCAAACCCACGCTTATCGAAGACACCGCCACCTTTTACGATGCCTTGAAAAAGATGATCTGCAGTTCTACCAACTGCCTGCTCGTGGTGGACAGGGACGGGCATCTGGCAGGTCTGGTCCAGGCCCTCGAACTCATCAAGCGTGTGCGGCCGGGTTACCTCGCTGCGGATGCCATTGCGGCCCACTTCGCCACTGAGGAGATCTTCAGGGAGGCCTGCGAGGCCGCGAGGGACGTGCCCCTTGATCAGATAATGAACCCGTCGCCCAAGACTGTCACCTTGAAGGGATCCCTCATGGAAGCCGCGGTGATAGCCATCGCCCACGACCAGCCCCGAATCCCCGTAGTAGACGGAGAGCACCGCCCCATCGGTCTTCTCTCAAGGACGGAACTCAAGCAGGTGATAGGCAAGTTCCTGGGCATCGAAGAGTGCTTCATGGACCCGAAAGCACAATTGGCCGGAGGACCACCCGGCCAGGCGTCGGCAGGACCCCTGAGCAGGATTCTCATTCCGATTGACGGGAGCCCGGCCAGCCGGCGTGCGGTCAAGTTTGCCGGATGTCTGGCGGCGCAACTCGGAGGAAGGACCCGCGGGATCACCCTGCTCCATGTCCTGGCCGACAGCCATTTCAGGCGTCATCTCGCCGACATGGCCACGGTCCGTGTCAAGGGAACGGTCTTCAGGAGCGACATCTTCAGGCGCTCCAGACAGGAATACATCTCCACCAAGGTTGAGCCGTTCCTGGCCGAGGCCGAGGACATCCTTCGATGCCTTGGGGCCGCATGCCCGGTGGAGCGGCTGATGCTGGACGGTGTCCCCGCCGAGCAGATCCTCAAGACATCCACAAGGCAGGGGCATTCCACCATAATCATGGGCAGAAGGGGGCTTACTCCAGTGAAGGAGATACTGCTCGGAAGCGTCACGGCCTCCTTGCTCCATCAGCCCAAACATCCATCGGTTTACGTGACGGGAAACCGAACAACGGTGCTGGAGGCCGATACGTGTCCTGTGCCCCGCATTCTCGTCCCGGTAGACGGCTCGGAGCACGCCTATGCCGCAGTGCAGGAAGCCGGCGTTCTCGGAAGCGGGACCGGCGAGAAGCTGATGGAAATTGTCCTGCTCCGGGCCATGGACCTCGTACGTTACGCCGAACGCGACTCCGCAGGCGCTACACCGGAATCCGAGGCCGAGGACATACTCGAAAGGGCGCGGCGAATCCTGATCGAGGCGGGAGTGAACAGCGCCAAGATTATTACCTTCGCCGCCTATGGGAGCCCGCTGGAGGTCATCATGAATGTGGCCATGGACAGACAACCCACCTTGATCCTCATGGGAAGAAGAGGGCGATCGTCCATCCAGGAATTCTTCATGGGAAGTGTCAGCCGGGAGGTGATGGAGCGGTGCGTCGACCCGACTATCGGCATGATTTGCCTGGCGTAGCATCGCCGGCGGAACCAGGACGACCCATTGCCTGTCGTCGCCCCTGCGACGGCGCGTGTATGGCGCCTGTGATTTCGACTGCCCCAGGAGTACCCTTGCGGCTCCCGGCGATCAATCGCCGCGGCCACCGGTCCTACAAGTCCCCCAAAAGCCAGCCGGCGTGCCAGGGAGGAGGGACGTAGGGCTGGCACGCCGGGCGGCACTGCGGTTTCGCGGCCCTTATCCGGGTGGCGGCCCGGGAGGAGATCCGCGGAAATGTCGTCACATATCCACCCCCGGCTCAGTTCCCGCTGCTGAAGTCAGGCCCGAAGAGCCGTTCGCCGAAAAGGAGTCCGGCTCCCATAAGGCCGAGGCCGGAGACCACCCAGAGCATCTCGCCGAGCGACGGCAGATACCGGAGGGAAAGCGTCAAATGGGTCCACTCATCCGCGGCCATGGTGCCGGCTAGGACCATGTCGTAGCGGTCAAACAGGACACCGGCCAGGGCCATCAGGGCCGCCGCCGACATCGCTCTCACACTGTTGAGCCGCGTGACCCCCAGAAGGATCAGGGGAAACACCAGCCCGATGCCCATCTCGAAGAACCAGAAATTGGCGGCCAGCGGACCCCGCAGCAGGACCTCGGCGGCCGCGCGGCCGGGAGCCCCCTCGCCCTGGGCCAGGATCGATATGAACCGCCACGCGGTGACCACCAGCAGGGCATACAGGGCCAGCGAGAGCACCTTGCCCGCGGTCTCGATCCCCTTGCGGGTCTCGACCTTCATGCATTCCCCCCGCACCCTGAAGCACAGATGGGTGAACAGGATCATCGCCGCCGCACCGGCCACCACCGAGGAGCACAGGAAGTAGAGACCGAGCTGCCCGCCGCCGTACCAGATGGTCGTGCTGGAAAGCCTGGCAAAGACCGCAGCGAGACTCATCGTTGCACCCACCGCCGCCAGGCCGCCCATAAGCCCGAAGGCCGCGGCAAGCCTCCTCCGGCCCATGAGGCTCGCAGAGAACATGATCAGCATGGAACCGATGGCCCCGCTGTACAGGGTCTTCATCCACCAGACATTCGAAGTGCTGTCAGGAGCGATGACGTGATCCACCACCCAGTGCCACGGACTCTGCACAGAGCCCCCGCCGAAAGTGAAATGAACGGAAAGGATCGTCCCCACGGAAAGGATGGTCACGATGGAAAGGAAAACCGCCCTGTTCACCAGGGACGAAAAGGCCCCCT
>Ga0209163_1000287_pt1 | contig 113941 bp, 98 predicted proteins | sample MTBAKSrepl2MetaG_FD_187457 | JGI IMG/M metagenome (GOLD analysis project Ga0209163, IMG submission 187457) | Enrichment culture microbial communities om Arthur Kill intertidal strait, New Jersey, USA, that are MTBE-degrading - MTBE-AKS2 (Arthur... | ecosystem: Environmental > Aquatic > Marine >...
CAACAAGACCTAACCTCGGATGATGATTTTAAAGTCGAGGGGGAGGAGGAGCCTTAATCGGCTTGCCGATCCCGCCAGCTTTAGCTGTTCACCGAAGCCACCGCCTTTAGGCGGTGGAGACTTCACTTCTTTATGCGAGATGGCACGCCACCCAATGATCGTTATCCAGACTTCGGAACTCCGGCACTTCTCGCTGGCAAATGTCTTTCCGTTCCGGGCATCGAGTATGAAACAGGCATCCTTCCGGCGGATTCAAAGGGCTGGGGACGTCCCCTTCCAGGATGATTCTCTGCCTTGAGATTTCGGGATCGGGAATGGGAACCGCCGAAAGCAGCGCCTGGGTGTAGGGGTGACGAGGTGCATTGTAGATGGTTTCATCCCGGGCCAATTCCACTATTTTTCCCAGGTACATAACGGCCACCCGATCGCTGATATGCTCGACGACGCTGAGGTCGTGAGCAATAAACAGGTAGGAAAGCTCCAATTCCTCCTGAAGCTCTTGCAGCAGGTTGATAACTTGGGCCTGAATGGAAACATCCAGCGCCGAGACCGGTTCGTCACAGATAATGATTTTGGGATTCAAAGCCAGGGCGCGGGCGATGCCGATCCGTTGCCGCTGGCCGCCACTGAACTGGTGCGGATACCGTCTTTTTTGCTCCGGAAAAAGACCGACTTTCTCCATCAGATCGTCCACCCTGGCTGCCAGTTCCTCGCGGTTGCCCGTGCCATAATTCCGCATGGGCTCGGAGATGATTTGTCCCACGTTCAGACGGGGATTCAATGATGAATAAGGGTCTTGAAATATAATCTGGATATGTTTCCGCAGCTGGCGCAACTGATTCCTGGGCAGTGAGGTCATATCGGCGTCCTCAAACAACACGTGCCCTGAAGTCGGCTCGATCAATCGAAGCAGGCAGCGTCCCAGGGTGGATTTCCCGCAACCGCTCTCTCCCACCAGGCCCAATGTCTCCCCTTTTTCGAGGCTGAAACTGACCCCGTCAACTGCTTTGACCGCCACATGGTCCCGGGAAAAAAAACCACCTTTTACCGGAAAATACTTTTTCAGGTCTCTAACTTCCAGAATGGCCACGTTTAATTCCAGCTCATGAGCCTGTGTTCTAAGTATGAAGCCAGCAACGGACCCGCCTGTTGCCCTCAAACTGAGACAAGACGGGGATTTCTTGACGGCACTTGTCAAACGCTTTTTTGCATCGAGGATGAAACCGGCAACCCTCGGGCAGGTTCAGCAAGTTAGGAACAACCCCCTTGATTTCATCCAGTTTTTTTCGACCGGATTTGAATTTTTGTCCCAAAACCGGCACCGATCCCAGCAAACCCTGGGTATAGGGATGCCAGGGATCCTTGAACAGCCCCTTAACCGGTGCTTCTTCCACGACCTGGCCGGCGTACATCACCACGACCCGGCCGCATGTCTCGGCGATGAGGCCAAGATCATGAGTGACCATCAGAATCGCTGTGTTCAGCTGGGTTTTGAGTCTGGTCATCAAATCAAGAATCTGAGCCTGAATCGTAACGTCCAGCGCGGTGGTCGGCTCGTCGGCCAGAAGCAGTTTCGGGCGGCAGGACAGCGCCATGGCGATCATGGCCCGTTGTCGCATCCCTCCGCTGAGCCCGAAGGGATACGCCCGCGCTCGGACTTCCGGAGCGGGGATCTGGACCTGGTCCAGCATCTCCACCGCTTTTTTCCTTGCTTCAGACCAGGACAGCTTCTCATGCAGAACCATGGCTTCCGCGATTTGCTTCCCGATCTGCATAACCGGATTCAAGGAGGTCATGGGCTCCTGAAATATCATGGAGATGGAATTCCCCCGGATGTTGACCATCTCCTCTTCATTGGCTGTCAAAAGCTCTTTTCCTTCAAACCGGATCGATCCGCTGGTCAGAGCGGATCGTTTCGGCAACAGCCTCAAGATGGACAACGAGGTGACACTCTTCCCGCAGCCGCTTTCTCCCACCAGGCCGACCGTTTCACCAGGAGCAATATCCAGGCTAACATCGTCGACCGCCTGCACGATTCCCTCCAGGGTCTTGAACCGCAAGCTCAGATTGCGGATGGAAAGCAGCGGTTCGTTATTCATAGACGAACCTCGGGTCGAGGGCGTCGCGCAGACCGTCGCCCAGAAGATTAAATCCCAACACCGCCAGGAAAATGGCGATACCGGGAAAGGTCGCCACGTGAGGCGCGGCAAACAGCAAACTGCGCCCAGCCCCCAGCATCGTTCCCCATTCCGGATTCGGCGGTTGGACGCCAACTCCCAAAAATCCCAAACCGGCCGCGAACAGGATGGCCATGCCGAAAAACAGAGAGGCATTAACGATGATCGGAACCAGGACATTGGGAAGAATATGTCTGAACAAAATAACGCCGTCGCGAGTTCCCACTGCCCGGGCAGCTTCTACGTATGCCTGTTCCCGGATACTGAGCGAGCTGCCCCTGACAATACGAATGATATGAGGAATCCCGGCGATGCCGACTGAAATGATCGTATTTCTCAAACCGACTCCCAGTACGGACACCAGGGCCAGGGCCAATAAAAAGGGGGGAAACGACAGCATGACGTCGGTAATGCGCTGGATGAGAAAATCGGATTTCCCGCCGAAATAACCGGATATCAATCCAAGCGGCACGCCGATCAACAGAGCAAGTGTCACAGAGCCCAGAGAAATGAGCAAGGAAATCCGCCCGCCGTAAATAATCCGCACCAGGATGTTCCGGCCCAGCTCATCGGTGCCCAGCGGTTTGGATAAGGACGGTGATTCCAGGGAGTGACGGATATCCTGAGCGTTGGGGTCCTGAGTATAAATCAGCGGCAGAAAAACAGACGTGAGTACAAACAAAAGGATAACGATCCCGCCAAAAACCGCGGTTTTGTTCCTGAGCAGTTTGGCCAGCCCGATTCTGAATTGGCTCAGTTCTTTGGTATTGTCCTGCGAGTTCAATGCTGAACCTGGAGTATTTTTACTCATAGCGAATCCTGGGGTCTAAATAAGCATACAACACATCAACGATCAGATTCGTTAGAACAAACAATAAGGCAAAAATCAAAATTGCGCCCTGAATCACTGCGTAGTCTCGGGCCAGAATTGAGTTTACGAGCAGCCGGCCCAGTCCCGGATAGGAAAATACCGTTTCCACCAGCACCGTCCCTCCCAGCAGTGAGCCGAATTGCAGCCCGATCACCGTAACCACCGGGATGAACGAATTCTTCAGCCCGTGCCGCAGCACCACCATTTTTTCCCTGACCCCTTTTGCCCGGGCCGTGGTGATATAGTCCTGGGACAGAACCTCCATCATGCTGGAGCGGGTGTTACGAGCAATGATCGCCACCAGATATGCGGCCAGGGTGACCCCTGGCAGTATTAAATACAGGATTCCACCGCTGCCGCCGACTGGAAGCAGGTGAAGCTTCACGGAAAATATAACGATCAGCATCAACCCCAGCCAGAATGCGGGCATGGACATCCCGAACAGGGCGAAGACCGTGACCAGGATATCCCAGGTGGTGTATGGTTTTACGGCAACGATGATTCCGCTGGGAATACCAATCAGGCAGGCGAGTATAATGGCCACCAAAGCCAGGATTATTGTGTTTTCAAGACGAGGGGCGATCTCTTCAATCACCGGACTTTGGGTCCGGATGGAGTTCCCCAGATCAAAATGAATCAGGCGAAATAAAAACTTGCCGTATTGAATATAAACCGGTTTGTCCAATCCCAATTGCTGACGGATAAGCTGCACTTCCTGCTCAGTCGCCATTTCCCCGGCGATGACCTGAGCCGGGTCCCCCGGCAGGCTGTGCAGCAGGAAAAACAGAATAATGGATATCCCGAACAACACCGGGATGGTGGAAGCCAGACGCTTGATAGTATAACGAATCATTTATGAACTCTGGTCAATTCCCAACAGCTTCCCTCGCCCATAAGCACTGAGTTGATTATTAGAAATTGAGCATTGATTATTGATAATCAATGCTCAATTGGCTCAGCGCTTAATAGTAGCAGAGGAAAGCTGTTTATTATCGTTGAACCACCTACTTCATGGTGGCGTAGGTTGGATACAAGCGCTCGCTGACCCTGATATCCAGACCTTGAATCCCGCTCTTATGAACGATGATATAAGGTTCCACATACAACCAGATGGCAGCCGCGTCGTCCCAGAGCATGGTTGCCGCTTGCTTGTACAGGGCTTTGCGTTTGTCCGGGTCCATGGTCTGACGGGCGACACCCACTGCTTGGTCGAAGTTGGGGTTTTTGTAAAACGTGCCGTTCAATCCCTTGGGCGGATGCACAAAGGAACTGAAATACATCAGCAAGTAGCCGTCGGCATCCGAAATGGGCCAACCCCATCCGATCAAATACACCTCATGGATGGATTTTTCTAATGGCCGCATGACGGTTCCCATGTAAGTCGGCCAATCAAAGACCTGAAGGTCGGTCTTTACGCCGATATCTTTCAAATATGCCTGCGCGGCTTCGGCAACCTGTTTATCGTAGGTATAGCGGCCGACAGGGGAATACAACTTGACCACCGTGTCGTTAGAGAAATTTGCCTGCTTAAGCAGTTCTTTTGCCTTGCTGGGATTGTACTCATATTGCTGCTCCATTCGTGAATACCCGAAAATATTCGGCGGCAGCGGTGCTTCCAGCGGTTTGGCAACCCCAAACAGGATCTTCTCCGTGATCGCTTTTTTGTCTATGGCGTAATTAAAGGCTTGACGGACCAGTTTATTTTGGGTTGGGCCTTTTTGGGTATTCATACTCATAAAGATCATCCGGGTGCTGAGCGGTCTGACCACGGTGATATCAGGATTAGCCTCCAGGGCCGGTACGTCCGCCGGCGTCGGGGAGTAAATGACATCAAGTTGTCCTGCCCTCAGCATGGCCACCCGGGTGGCCGTTTCCGGAACAATCTGGTAAATCAGTTTTTCAACGGTGGGCCGTTTCCCCCAGTAGTTCTCGTTACGTACCAGAACGATTCGTTCCCCCCTGACCCATTCCGCCAATATGTACGGTCCTGCACCGGCGGATTGTTTGTTGAAACTGCCAGCGTCGTAATTGGCGGCCACCTTTTGAGAAATCGGAAACACCACGTTTGCCAGAAGCTTGTCAAATGGGGCGAAAGGCGCATTCAGGATATATTGCACCGTATAATCATCCACGACGTTGATGTTTTTGATGGGGCCATAAACAAAACGCAGCGGCATCCTCACCTTGGGATTCTGGATAAGCGCCAGATTGCTTGTCAGGGTTTCAGCGTTGAACGTGGACCCATCGGCAAATTTAATGCCCTTGCGCAGCTTCATGGTCCAGGTCAGGCCATCTTTCGACGCCGACCATTCGGTTGCCATGTGGGGAATGACCTCGCCCTGAGGGTTGGTCTTCAAAAGCGTTTCATACATTAGCTCGATAAGATTGGTCGGGATGCCAGTGGTTAACTCTAGCGGATTGAGGGTATCGGCATCGATACCGATTCCGATGCGGAGGGTTTTAATGTCTTTGGCCCAGGCCGACGACGAGACCATGAAAAAACCAACCATCAACACCAAGGCGATCATCGGCAGAACCCGTTTTACCAAATTTTGAATCTTTGACATAAGAGCCTCCTTTTTTGTTGTTGAGGTTAGTTGAGTTGAGTTGATAAGAAGCTGATAAGAACTCGCTTTTGTGAGGCCAAAGTATCTAAAAATTCTGGTTGTTGTCAGTGGATCCGGAAAAAACAATATTATGGCCGCCGATCTTTGTCAAGTTTGAATCCTTTTTGGCAGGTGAAAAATGTTAATTCTGAAACCGGGCGACCCAGTAAAAATGGCCAATTCACCCGGAAAAGGTACTACCTATCCCTAAACATCCCATTCTGGCTTTGAAATCGGGCTGGGTTTGCTCGGACATTATGCCGGATACTCTTCCGGGTATTTCGGGTCAACATAAAGTCATTTATCGGACCCGGACCCGATCTCATCATGAACCAGATCAGGGAAGCATGAGAGCTGTGACATAGGTCTTTTCTTCTTTACCGTCCTTTGACTGATAAATAGTCGCTCTTGAAAAACGTCCTTTCTAGTTGATTTTTCTAGATAAAAAATGAAATAAGTGCTATAGGAATTGCAAGGTTTAGCGACAAAATCCTCAAGAATCTTGCAAAAAAAGAGCGCTATGAAACCCAAGGAATCGCAGGTCGAGACCATTGCGCGGCAAAATTTACTGAAAAATAACATAACATATTGATATTTCGTGATATAATGTCGTCATTCCAGTTCAGAAGGGCGTCATGGTCAACCCTATTTCCACGGACAAGGGGTTCATGGATCATTACATCGAAAGTCGGTTGGATGGAGAGGATTTTTTTTGAGTCACGTGGACCTCTTGATGGATTGGTCGCCGATCGAAAAGCTGTTGAAGAAGCACTATAAAAAGTGGCCGCGGCGGATGGCCGTCCTGCGTATCCGGCGCTGACCATGTTCAAGATACTGCTGATCCAGCGGTGGTACGACCTGTCTGATGCGGGCATGGGTTATCGAGGTCACGGGTATGAGGGAGAAGCAGCGGTGCACGTGGATAAACGGCGTCGCGGCGCTACGGCCAAGAGCCTCTGGCGGTGGATGAAACAGCGCGCCGCGATCGAGCCTGGGATCGGGCATTTGAAACGAGAACATCGCATGGATCGCAACCGGCTCAAAGGGATGGCAGGCGACCAACTGAACGCCATCCCGAGCGCCGCCGGCATGAACTTCGCCAAGCTGCTCAAGTGGGCGGCGGACTTTTTGCGCCTGTTTTTGCGCTGGCTCCCACCAAGCCTAAAACCCATGCCGCTTCTTGCATAAGACAAATTGAGATTTTTTCAGCACCGACCAAATAGACCTATTACTCAGAGCGGAAAGTGAGTTGCATAAACATCACTTGAAAACCAAGCGGAAGGGAACGCGCGAAGAAGCTGGACCCTGGATTAAATCATTCCAGGGTGACGGTTTATGGAACACCGGCAACCCAACAACGTCATTCTGGCATGTATTAAGCCAGAATCCAGAATCCCTGGGGTATCCTTCCGCCATGAAAGGGATCGCTCCTGCAAGGCGGACAGCCTTGGCTGAAAAATCAATACGATAATGCAATCTATTTAATGACCCCATCAATAAATCCGGGGGCAAGGTCACGGGGAACTGGAAGGGCTTGTTTAATATCAGACATCAATTGAATCGCCTGCTCGCTAATGGGCCTCCCGGAACGCCCTGATCTGGTCGATCTGTTTCAAAAGGCGTTTATTGAAAATATCGTACTTGGCTACCCTTTCGACCGCACGCTTACCGCTGGATTCACCCAGGACCATGTACTCCGGAGAGTCAGGAGAAAAAAGCGGCCACTCGGGCCTCGGCCCAATGTTGGGATTTCCGGTTTTGGCAAACTGGGTCCAGTAGTCCCCCATCATTTCAGACAACTGCAGGTCCTGCTTTGTTAGAGGCAGAATGGGGATGCTCTTGTTGAAAACAAAGGGTACTTCGGCTGCATGACAAGCACCCGCCGACTGTTTTGAGGACGGCGGCACCCGGGTGAAGAAATAAAGGTAAACGGATTGACCGCTTTTTGCGGCCTGAAGAGCATAAAAGAATGCCTTGGCGCCGAACATGCTGTCGCCGAGCATGGCGGTCAACGTACCGGAATCGCATCGCTCGGCTCCAGGATACAGTTTGAACAGCTCATCCGCATCCTCACCGAATTCTTCGCCAAAAAGGCCGGATATGTTATCGGGCGTTACGGTTCGGTGCTTCAACTCGATAACAGGTGATGGAAACAGGGGATAGATGACCGTGGCCTCATCCGCGTTGCTGCCGAGAAGAATGGGCACCTTGGCCTGCTCGCCGTTCAGGAACGCCTCGAAAGGGCTCTTTTCCAGGACAAAGCCGTCGATGTTCGGGAAAAATTCACTGAGGTCGGGATTTTTTCGCAGGGTGTCATAAAGTCTTTTGGCCGGAACGTTTCGCAAGGCTTCTAATTGGTCATTTTCGGAGGATACAAAAAGGCGGGCAAAGGTCTTGCCCGATTCCTCCAGCGAAGGGTGGTCCATGAAAACGTGCCTGAGATGAATTAGCTGGCCGCTGTTGGCCGGACTCTCCAGGATAGCCTTGTGGAAAAGACCGCGGGCCAGCGGCGAGGTCAGCATGTGAGCCACGGACTCGCCTCCGGCGGACTCCCCGAAGATGGTCACATCGTCTGGATTGCCGCCGAACTTAGCAATATTATTCCGCACCCATTTGAGGGCGAAGATCTGGTCGAGAGTGCCGTAATTTCCGGATACGCCCTGGTCCGATTCGCGGCTGAGTTCGGGATGGCCGAAATACCCCATGATGCCCAGGCGGTAGTTGATCGACACCAGAACCACGCCTTTATGGGCCAGCGCGTTGCTCTGATAAAACACTTCCGAGCCGCTGCCGTCCAGATGATCCCCTCCATGAATCCAGACCATGACCGGCAGCTTTGCGTCCCTTGCCGCGGCAGGTGTGCGGATGTTGAGATACAGGCAGTCCTCGCTCTGGCGCGGTGCGGGCATGAGGGCAAAGAGCAGCTTTACAAAATTCGTCCTCAGGCTTCCCCAGCCCTGGCCTTCGATCAGTGCATTAAAAAATGTTTTGATGTCCATGGCTGTCTGAAACGCGGCCGGCCCAAAGGAATTGCATACCCTGACCCCGTCCCAGGGTTCCACCGGCTGGGGCGGCCGCCACCGGTTTTCCCCGATCGGCGGCCTGGCAAAAGGTACGCCCTTGAAAACCGCAATTTCCCCGTTGTCCTCATATTTGCCGCTGATCTTGCCGCCGTCTATCTGGATCTCCTGGGTTGTCGGTTTGGCCATGAGAACCCCCTTCTAATCTCGATGTATGCGGCGCGGGCCGCGATTTTCGTAGTTACCCGCCTGCTGATTGCGCATCTTGCTCATTCAGCACGATTTGTCCTGAGCCAAGGACTCGTGCCTCATTCACAAAAAGCGGGCTTTCAAAAATCGTTGTGAAAGTATTCGTTTCCTGATTTTCGGAAATGATAATCCACCGATATACACAACATCAAGCCAAACCATGGCTGTTCCGGAGATCTCCCCGGAACGGCCGTGGTCAGAACCGCCGTAAACTCACTCTTTCCCTGGGCCTATAGGCAACAGGGCGTGGCCGCGGCCGTGAGGTTTAACGTCCAGTTCAAGATTACCTTTGCGGGGGGCCTATGTTCTCCACAAAGGACGATCGCCCCCGCACGAGCCGGGCCGGAAAAGATCAAAGACCCAGGACGGGCGGCCCCTGAGACGATATCGAAGACGGTGGAAGGTGGAGCGTCTTTTTGCCTGGCTGCAAGGCTTCAGGCGCGTGACGACCCGATGGGAATACTACTTCACAATTTCCGAGGCATGGTTCAACTCGCGTGTATCCTCATCTCGCTGAAATTTTTTTTAGGATACGCTCTAGTCTTTTTTTCTTCTCCGCTGGCCTAATTCCGTCAATAAATTTACAGATTCATCTGGAAGCAGGGTGGGTTTCATTCCGGTTGAAAGTGCGTCGAGATAAATTTTAGAAACTTTTTCCAAGAGCTCTACATTAACCAAGGCCTCTTCCAAGTTGGACCCCAGGATCAGGGCTCCGTGATTCTGTAATAGATAGCTATAACACCCATTGTCCAGTTTATCGTCCAGATTCGCTATAAGCTCTGGGCTCCCGGAAAGTCCATAAGGAACAACATCTATTACAGGTCCCAGGTGCAGGGTGACCTCGTCAAAAAGAGGTGGAATGGGTTTATTCAACACGGCGAGCACACTGGCATAGTTCTGATGGGAATGAATCACGACGTTGACATCAGGGCGGCGTTGATAGACCTTTAAGTGAAGTCTGGACTCCACCGAGGGTTTGCGATTCGCTTCAATCCGTTTCTTATTAAAATCCAGAACACAGAGGTCCTCCGGAGTGAGCTGGTCATAGGGCAAACTGGATGGGGTGACAACAAAAGCCTCTTCACCCTCCACCCGCATGGAGACATTGCCGCCGGTGCCTCCAAGGGATCCAAAAAATCCATTCACGGAGAGCCAGTGGGTGCATTCGATTATTTTTTCTTTGTAGATGGTATAGGTTCCCATAACCAAGCCTCTTTTCCGTCAGCTAAAAAATGAAGCGCCCCGCGGCTTGGCGGGGTAATGGAGTTGTCGAAACCCTTATGGTATCCGTGAGCGGCAGCCCCCTAGCATGATTGTCAGGTCCAAGTCAGTCTTTGCGTGTTGGCAGGGTCTTCATGGCTTTTTCCGTTTCCGCGAAATCGATTACACCGGCATCACTGCCTAGCCCGGTGGCCACCAGGGCGGCGGTGGCGCTGGCGAAGCGGCAAGAGGCTTCTATGTCCCAGCCTTTGGCCAACGCGGCCACAAAGCCGGCGCAATAAGCATCACCGCAGCCGGTCGTATCGTAGGCCTGGACGGCAAAGGCGGGAACGGCCATCCGCTTTTCTCCTGAAACCAACAGCGACCCTTGGGCCCCCATTTTAAGAATGCAGGCCCCTGCCCCGAGGTCAATGAAATATCTGGCCGTCTCCTCCGCGCTTTTTGTGCCGGCCACCTCCATGGCCTCTTCCAAGCTCGGCATGAAATAATCGATGTAAGGCATAACCAGTTTCAATTCCGAGAGTGTTTTCGGCCTCGGGGAAATGAAATCACAGGTAATGATCGAGCCTCCCTTTTTAGCCTCTCTCAGTATTTCAGCTCCCCGTCCACGGTCAAGGTTGGGCATGGTTCCCACGCCGCCCCAATGAATAAAACGGCTGTCCAGGAGACATTTCAGGCGGGCATCGTCCATGTCCAGCAAAATGGTGGCGCCCAGGGCATGGAAATTGGGACGCGCGCCCTCTTGATTCACCGCCAGAATCGTGGCGGAAGTGGGCCGGTCTGATGTTTTCTGTAAATAGGTTGTATCCACGCCCTCCTTGTTCAGAATCCGCTCCAAGATATTTCCCATATCATCTTTGCCAATGGATCCGAGGAGGGCTGTTTTGAGACCAAGTTTCGCCGCGATAACGGCCGGTCCGGCCGCTGTTCCGGCGGCTGTAATGCGTATTTGCTCAATAAGGGACGTTTTGCCGCCTTCAGGGATTTTTTCCATTCCCTTGCCCAGAATGTCCAAAATCGTAAGCCCAACGCAGGCTAAGTCATTTTTCATAAACCCTCCCGAATGACAAAATTACCCCTTGAATATCGAAAATAGATTGCGAGCCTATTTATTATTTTCATTCCCATTACGAGTTGCGATGCCCTGGCGGCTCGATACGAAAATAGATTCTAATCCCGCGTTCCCCTTTATAAAAGGGGAAGTCCCGGGATGGGTGAAACCGGATCCGAGGCTCAACCTGAGCCTCAGGCCAGCATACCTTAAAAAAATTATCTGCTGAAGTACATTTTAGACCCAGGGGTTCCTTCTTCCTTGGATTTCTCGAAGTCGATTCATTGATCGCGGGCCAGGTGGTTTCCCACGGGGCGCGGACCGGAATTGCAAACAGGTTTTCCCCGAAGTCCTTTATGCGTTCTCTATCATGAACCACCACGCCGCAGGTAAAGCGATTGCCCTCGGCTGCCTGCAGCTTGTGCAACCCCCGGAAATCCGATGCAGTCACGGTCGGGGCCGCTTAACCAATCCTTCGCCGGTGGGAATAGGGTTGACCATGTCGCCCTCCCTCACCCGGGATGGTGCCATTATAGTATAACATATCAATATGTTATGTTATTTTTGGGTCCATTTGCCGTGCAGTGGTTTCGATTCACGTTGCCGGTACAGTTTCGGGAGAAAGTGCTTGACGCTCGTTTTTATAAATGATATTTGATCAAATATTAAGGAGACAGCATGGCAGTTTATCGCACAATGGCCGATCTGGCGACCGAGTCACTTCGGGAACGATTGCTGCTGGGAAGCTACTCGCCCGGCACAAGACTGATCCCTTCCGAACTGGAAGAGACGCTGAATTTGGGCCGCATGGCCATCCGGGAAGCGCTCAAGGAACTGGTCGGTTCCGGGCTGGTCATCCAGCAGGCCAATAAAGGCATGATCGTGGCCGAGCCGCCTTCGGTGATTGAATTGGATGCCCTCTTTGACGCCCGTTGCGCCCTGGAAGGCAAAACAGCGGCCCTGGCAGCCTCAAAAATCAGTGAAGGAGACATGGCGAATCTCGAAGGCTTGTACGAAGCAATGAGTGACCCGAACAAAGCGCCGATTGAAATTCATTTGATCAACAGGAAGTTTCATCTCGAATTGTACCAGGCCTCTGGGTGGCGCCACGCCGTTGTTTGCATTACCCACATGCTGGATCAGGTCCTGTCCTATTTTATGCCGCGCGCGTCACAAGCCAAGCTGGATTTCGCTGCTTTCAACCAGGAACACAGACTCATGCTTGATGCCGTTTATGCAAAAGACATCAACAAGGTACATAACTTTACCGTGGCCAATATAAACAGAGGCAGAAAATACATGAGTTCATTGGAATAATCGGCGCCAGGCTGGACCGAGATAGGACCTAGGAGCGGCCTCCCGTATCACGAAGGTCGCGTCCCACGCATCCTTTCACCGTTGTTACTCGTGGGCGCATGTCGCCTCGGTCTTTCCGCTACATCGCACGATCAGGCAGTACCGGGGCTTGGCTGACAAGATGCTTTATCCTTGACCGGATGACTTACGATGGCTTACCATGTTCGCAAGCATATAAAACTTAAGAATTTCATGGAAATCAGCGGGGATACACCCTTTGTGGATGGCGTAGGAGCCCTCCGGCGCCGATCGATAACCTGTTCAGTCAGCGAAATGCGGCGCCAGAGGATTTAAAACAAGGGAATCACGGCGCTTGCCGCGCAATTCCGCTTTAGGTCCTTTGGCGTCTGTATCACGGGGGAATACTGTCCTGGGAGGATCATTGGGAGGTGATATCCATACCGGAAAAAATTCTCGAAGTGAAAGGTTTGAAAACCTATTTCTACACGCGAGATGGGGAACTCAAGGCTGTAGATGATCTCTTCTTCCATGTGAACAAGCAGGAAAGCCTGGGTCTCGTCGGGGAGAGCGCCTGCGGCAAAAGCGTGACCGCGCTTTCGATCATGCGTCTGATCCCCTATCCGCCGGGGATCATCGTCGGCGGCGAGATCCTCTTCGGGGGCCGCGACCTGCTTAAGATCAGCGAGGAAGAGATGCGCAACATCCGGGGGAACAAGATCGCCATGGTCTTTCAGGAGCCGACGACTTCCTTGAACCCGGTGCTGACGGTCCGGAGGCAATTATCCGAGTCCCTGGAACTTCATCAGGGCATGGACGCCGAGGCCGCGGCTCGGGAAGCCGTGAAGCTGCTGGATTTGGTGGGTATCCCGGACGCGGCCGTTCGGGTCAATTCCTATCCCTACCAGTTCAGCGGCGGCATGCAGCAGCGGATCATGATCGCCATGGCCCTGAGCTGCAACCCGGCCCTCTTGATCGCGGATGAACCCACCACCTCGGTGGACGTGACCGTTCAGGCGCAGCTTTTGGAAGTCATCGACAACCTGCGGGTCAAATTCGGCACGGCCGTCATCATTATCACCCACAACCTGGGGGTCGTGGCCAGGTATGTGGATCGGGTGAACGTCATGTACGCCGGACGGCTGGTCGAGACCGGGCCCACGGATTACATTTTCAGCCGTCCCCTGCATCCCTATACGTTGGGGCTTTTGAGATCCGTGCCGCGTCTGGACCTGCCTCGAACCCGCGATCTGAGCGTGATCAAGGGCCTGCCGCCCAACCTGGCCCGCCTGCCCAAAGGTTGCTCCTTCCATCCCCGTTGCTCGCTGGCCGTTGAACGATGCCGCCGGGCGCGGCCTCTGCTGGAAGAGGTGGAGGAAGGGCATTTCGCCGCTTGTTTCCGTAGCGAAGAGATCGATCAGATCAGGCACTTGGACGCCTAGGGGAGTTTTCATGGTCCAACCCCAGAGTCAACACCTGCTCGACGTGGAAGATTTGACCATGTGGTTCCCGGTCACGGCCGGGGTGATGAAGAAAAAGGTGGCCATGGTCAAGGCCGTGGACGGCGTCAGCTTTTTCATCAAGGAAGGCGAAACGCTCGGTCTGGTGGGCGAAAGCGGTTGCGGCAAGACCACCACAGGCCGCTCGATCCTTCAACTCAACCGGATCACCGGCGGCAAGGTGTATTTCCAGGGCGCCGATCTCACCCGGCTCAAGGGAGAAGCCCTACGACGCATGCGCCGCAACATGCAGTTGATATTCCAGGACCCCTACGCCTCGCTCAACCCCCGCATGACCGTCGGCGAATTGATCGGCGAGTCCATGCAGGTTCACAACCTGGTCAGCAGGAAGGATTACAAAGAGCGGATCGCCGAATGCCTGCGCATAGTGGAACTCGAACCCTACATGGCCCGGCGTTACCCGCATGAGTTCAGCGGCGGTCAGCGCCAACGCATCGGCATCGCCCGGGCCTTGGCGGTCCGGCCCAGTTTTATCGTCTGTGACGAGCCCGTGTCCGCCTTGGACGTTTCCATCCAGGCCCAAATCATCACCATGCTGATGCGGCTGCGGGAGGAATTGAACCTGACCTATCTGTTCATCGCCCACGACCTGTCCGTGGTGCGTCATATCAGCGACCGCGTGGCGGTCATGTATCTGGGTAAAATCGTGGAAATCACCAGCAGCGACGAGCTGTACGACCATCCGCTTCACCCGTACACCCAGGCGCTGCTCTCGGCGGTGCCCATACCCGACCCGGTGGTGGACCGCCGGCGCAAACGGATTTTGCTCACCGGCGACGTACCCAGTCCGCTCAATCCGCCGGCCGGCTGTCATTTCCACCCCAGGTGCGGCCAGGCGATCGCCGCCTGCGTGGAGAAGGAACCGGAATTGATGGACATGGGCCATGAGCATTGGGTGGCCTGTCACCGTGTCGGCTAAACCGGCTTGACATCGGATAACCGCGCCTCTGAGGCGAACGGGAAAGACACGATATGAGAGCCTACGTGATTCGACGACTGTTGTTGATGATCCCGAGCTTCTTTCTGGTCACGCTGACCATCTTCATTCTGCTAAGGGCCGTACCAGGGGATGTCATCGATCTGATGGTCGCCCAATCCGGTTCGGCCGGCGGCGGCGAGATGACCCGCCAAGGCCTGGAGCGGGCCTTGGGCTTCGATGCGCCCGTCCACGTCCAATACGCCAAATGGGTTTGGGGTATTTTTCACGGCGATTTCGGCAAACACGTCTGGACCCGCACCCCGATTCTGGACGACATTCTGCACCGCCTCCCGGTCTCCTTTGAACTCGGTTTTCTGGCCTTGGTGACGGCCCTGGTTATCGCGCTGCCCCTGGGGATATTCTCGGCCATACGCCAGGATACCGGGGCGGATTACGTGGGGCGCACCATCGCCATCCTGCTCATCTCCGTTCCCAGTTTTTGGACGGCGACCCTGGTGGTCGTCTATCCGTCCATCTGGTGGGGTTGGTCGCCCGAGGTGGAGTACATCCCCTTGTTCAAGGACCCGCTACGAAACCTGGCCCAATTCATTATCCCGGCGGTCATCATGGGCATGGTCATGTCCGGAACGGCCATGCGGATGACCCGCACCATGATGCTGGAGGTCCTCCGGCAGGATTACATTCGGACGGCCTGGTCCAAGGGGCTTCGAGAGGGCACGGTGGTCATGAGGCACGCCTTGAAAAACGCCCTGATCCCCGTGGTCACCGTGGTCGGTATCCAGGTGCCCATCCTGATCGCCGGGTCGGTCATCCTGGAGACCATATTCAACCTGCCCGGCATCGGCCTGCTCCTCATCCAGGCCCTGGGCCAGAGAGATTACCCGGCCATCTCCGGGATCAACGTCTTCATGGCCACCTTCGTGCTGCTCATGAACCTGGTGGTTGATCTGACCTACGCCTATCTTGATCCCCGTGTCCACTACCAATAAGGAAGCGCTTAAAAAATGACTGAGGAGTCCCTGCATATCGATAAAGAAACGCAGATATCCGTGGCCGCGGAGGAGGAAGCCTCCAGCCTCCCCTTCCTTTTGGACGTCCTGGTCCGGCTGGTCAGGGAGAAGCCCCTGGGCACGGTGGGCGGGGCCATTGTGCTGGTCCTGCTTCTGGTGGGCGTTTTCGCCAACTTCCTGGCTCCCCACGGCTACAACGAACTGAATCTGATCGATTCCCTGGTTCCGCCGTCGTCCAAGTACTATTTCGGCACGGACGATTTGGGGCGGGACATCTTCAGCCGCATCATCTACGGCGCCCGCATTTCCATGTACGTGGGCCTGGGAAGCAGCGCCGTGGGTCTGACCCTTTCGGTGGTCATCGGATTGCTCTGCGGCTTCATCGGCGGCAAGCTCGACCTGGCGGTTCAGCGGCTGGTGGACGCCTGGATGTGCTTCCCGCCGCTGTTCATCATTCTGGCCGTGATGGCCGTCATCGGCCCGGGTCTGATCCAGGTCATCCTGGTGCTGGGGGTGCTTTACGGCGTGGCCCGTTCCCGGGTCGTGAGAAGCGCCGTGATCGGCGTCAAGGAAAACATCTACGTCGATGCGGCCCGGGCCATCGGGGTTCCCGTGGGCCGGATTCTCCGGCGGCATATCCTGCCCAACATCATGGCCCCGATCATCATCCTGTTCACCATAGACATGGGCGCCGCCATCATCGCCGAGGCCAGTTTGAGCTTCCTGGGTTACGGCATTCCGCCGCCCATTCCCAGTTGGGGCGGCATGTTGAGTTGGGGAGGGCGCCAGTTCATGCGCGAGGCGCCGTGGATGGCCATCTGGCCGGGCCTGGCGTTGGCCATTGTGGTGTGGGGCATCAACATGCTGGGCGACGGCCTTCGGGACATCCTGGATCCCAGGCTTCGGGGCGGTCTGGGCCGTTACAACTTGATCCTGGGAGAACTGCCCAAAAAATTGGAACGAAAATACAGGAGAGTGGAAAACTTGGAGGACGATCAAACAAAAGAAACCTGAAACCATGCGGGGTTGGCGAAGACGGCGCGGTGCTTAGACAAGGTGAATGTCCACCAAAGAAAAGAGGGAGGAGAGGAGACATGCAAAGGAAAGCAAAGATGAACCGCAGGTTTGTCTGGCGGGCGGCAGGCTACCTGGCCATCGTGGCCCTGGTGCTGTCGTTCACCGCCGTGGTGGCGGTGGGTCAGAAAACGTCGGAACCCAAGCGCGGCGGCACGCTCACCCTGGTGAACGAGCTGGCGCCGACCGGGGGGTTTGACCCGATCTACTCCTTGACTTATTGGCACATGGGGCCGGTGACCATTCCCCTGATGAGCGGCGACTTTTACGCCGGCCCGGCCGGCCAGAACAAAGTCACCTGGCGCAATGCCGTTCAGGAAGCGCCGCAGTTCATGACCAAGGGCCTGGCCGAAAGCTGGGACATCCCGAATTCCAAGACCGTCGTCTTTCACTTGAGAAAAGGCGTCAAATGGCATGACAAACCGCCGGTGAACGGGCGCGACGTCACAGCCGAGGACATCAAGTGGAGCTACGAGCGGCTGATTAAAACGCCCACCTCCGGCTTGGCTCAGATCGAGAAACAGCAGGCGGGTGGCAAGATCACGTGCACCGCCGTGGACAAATACACCTTCAAGATGGAATTCGACAAGGCGGACATGCGGAGCATGTTCACCCTCCGCGACTGGTATCGCCACACCGCCCGGGAAGTGATCGAGAAATTCGGCAACCAGAACGACTGGAAGAACGTGGTCGGCAACGGCCCGTTCATGCTGACGGGTTACGAGGAAGGCAGCAGCCTGACCTATAAAAGCAATCCCAACTACTGGGAAAAGGACCCTGAAGGCAGGAAGCTGCCGTATATCGACGGCTTTCGCATCCTGATCATCGGCGACCGTTCCACCCGGCTGGCGGCGCTGCGGTCGGGCAAGATCGACGCGCTCACCCAGGTCGAATGGCGGGATGCCGATGACCTGCTGAAAACCAACCCCAATCTCCAGACCACGGATGAATATCCCTTCCGGATGCCCTATGTCGGCTTCAATTGCAGCATGAAGCCTTTCGATGACGCCAAGGTGCGCCGGGCCCTGTACATGGCCATCGATGAATCGGCCATCGTCAAGGGCTATCACAAGGGCCACTCCCAGATCATCACCACCGGCATGCTTCCCCCGGGCAATCCCATGGTCCCCTCCCTGGCCGAACTCCCGGCCTCGGCCAGGGAACTGTTCGAATATCACCCGGAGAAGGCCAAGCAGCTCCTCAAGGAAGCCGGTTTCCCCGAGGGCTTCAAGACCACCTTGAGCATCCTGGCCCGCGACGAACCGTATGCCTCGCTGCTCAAGGCCTATTGGTCGCAAGTCGGCGTGGACGCCCAAATCAACGTGCTGGAAACGGCCAATTTCGTCAGCCAGCTCTACGGCTTCAAATTCCCCACCTGGATCACCGGCTGGGGGTTCTCCTGGGGGAACTGGTCCTGGGTCTATCAACCCGGCGCCCACTGGAACTACACTCGCATCGTCGATCCCACGCTGAGCAAGCTCTTCGACGAAGCCACGCAGAACTACGTGGACTGGGACAAATGGGTCAAGGACTGGCGGGCCATCAACACGCGCGTTGTGGATCAGGGCTACGAGCATATGCTGCCCGGTTCGAACGTGCGCACCCTGTGGCAGCCTTGGCTGAAAAACTACCACGGCGAGATTTATCTTGGCCGAACAGGGTATTTCCTCTTTCCGGCCTATATTTGGGAGGAAAAGGGTAAGTAGAAGTCCATCGCGATCGCGGCAACGCTCCGGCTGCCGAAGTCCGAAAAACAGCTCGATTGGCAGCCGCGGTGTTGCCGCGGTTTTCAAGGGAAACCGGCTGGAAGTCAAAATCATGGTTCAGGAAATGAAGCTCCCCACGGCTTGCCGCGGGGAGCTTCACTTTGGCCATGGCGTCTGCATTTCTGATCATGGTGGTAATTCTTAGGAAAAATAATCATGCGGATAAAACAAGCGAGGTCTAACCGGCGGGGCTGAACCCGAGGGTGTTCCAAGCGGAAAAGGCCGGAGGGCTCCCGGCGGCGGAACCCACCGGCCGGGCCGGCCTGGTCCGAGCAGATTCCCCCGAGCATACACCAACCACCCCGGTGCTTCTCCGCTCGGGTTTGAGGCGCGGTTTGGCCTCGATCTATTTCGCCTTCAGCTTTTGCGGCCGGGGAACGTTCTTGGCCAAGGCGTTTTCCAGCGACGTTCTGAAAATCCAGGCCGTGTTGTGCGAAAGCTTGTTGTTGGCGTCATGGCCGCCAAAGTAGATGACGCCGCCCTTGTCCTGCTTAAAAGGCGACAGCGCGTACGTGCGCGTGGACACCAAAACAGGCTTGCACGCGGCCATGGGGCCGTTCACTTCGTTCAGCCGGTATTTTCCGTGGCGGTCGCGGATGGCGTACATGGCCCCGGCGTAGAAACCGCCTTGGGCATCGCCCATCCAGGTGGGGAATTGATGCTCTCCGATCCAGGACTCGAAGCCGATGAGGCTCACGGGTTCCTGGGTGGTTGGATCGACCACGGACAGGATGTCGTTGTAGGCGGCCAGGACGAAAAACACGGCGTTTCCGTTTAGGTAGTCGCGCATGAGCCGGTACAGGCAGGTTTCCTTGACGCGCTTGTAACCGCCTTGGCCGTCCGGGTCCAGGCGATAGACGCAGCCGCGCGTGCCTTTTCCCAGGTTCCAGACAAAAAGAAGGGATTCTCCCGCGCCGTTCGGGTTGGCTAGGGCGCTCATGCCGCGGATGCCGCCCACTGGTGAAAAAACCTTTTTGGAGGACATGTCGCCCATGTCGTGAACCACGGTATAGGTGGGCGGGTCGCCGTCGTTTCGCCGGTAGATGCGCTTGCCGGCCGAGAACAAGAGAGCGCCGTTCGCCTCGATGATGGCCAGGGGCCGGACATCGACCGGGCCCGATTCGGACTGCTGGCCCCACCGGATTTTGCCCAGCGCGTCAGGGTCATAAACACCGGAAAAAACGCCCTGCTCACCCAGGCTGACAAAGAGGCGGTCAACGCCGGTCACTTTGTCGCGGTACTGCTGCATGGCCCGCACCGCGATTTGTTCTCCGTAATCCGGTTTCGGCCCGGTATAGATCGTGCTTCGATCCCACTCCCCGGTTTCGTCGTTACGCACGAACACGGAGACATCGACCCCGTCCGGCCGCCGGAAATGGGCGCTCGAAACCAGCAGGGTCACCGGCTCCTTGAGCGCCTGGCCGTTTCCATCCGTGGAGAAAGTGATCGATTTCAGCGTCGTGGCCCTGAGATAACGAGGGCCCATCTCGAGGTCCACTTCCCATTGCCCGCCGGGCTTGTCCAGCCGCACGATCTGCCCCCAGCCCGCGTTCGGGTCGGTTCCGCCGTAATAGATATTTCTCGAATCCTTCCAGTACCCGACTGCGGCATAGAGCCGGCCCTTATGACCGACGAGATGAACGATTTCAGAGCCGCCGGCGTAATGCCCGTTACGGTCCGTGTACCCGGCCTTGTACGACTGCTCCCAACCGGGCGCGATCACCTCGCCGGTGCAGCCGTCGCCCGCGGCCAAGGCCAGGGCCGCCATCAGGACGATCATGGCCGCCGCGCCGAAAAAAAGGAACTCCCGCTTCCAAGTGCTCAAGGTCTTACCTCCTTCTCGTATTTTCATTGGCCTGACAACCAATGCGCGGCCGAGGCCGGACTGGGGATTTTACGTCGCGGCCTTGGCCAGCAAGGCGAAAGCCCGGACCGCGCGTTCGGGGCTGAGGAAACAAGGGATGCCATTTTGGCCCAGGTATTCCACCATGGCTCTGGTGTCCGGGTTTTGGGTCAGGGAGGCCATGGCCACGGCCAGAACGGGCTTTTTTTGGCCGTTGATGATGCCCACGAGGTCATCCCGGCCCTGGGTGGCGAACAATGCGCCGAGGATAAAGATGATGCCGTCCACGGCGTCATCCCCTAGGACGAGTTCCAGGGTCTTGTTGACCATGTCCGGATTGGTGGCGCCGGATCCGGTCAGATCAACCGGATTCCGCCAGGAAGCGACGGCAGGCAAGACCTTGGCCAGCCCGGCGGATGTTTCGCGGCCCAAGACGGCCATTTCCATCCCGGCCTCGATGGCCGCGTCGCAGGCGGCCACGCCGGGAGCGCCGGGACCGGTGACAATGGCCAGGCGCCGGCCTTTGGAGAAACGGCCGCCGCTCATGGCAATGGCCGCGTCGATCAGGTCGTCGTAGGAACGGGTGTCCACCACGTCCAATTGGCGGCACACGGCTTTCATGACGGCGTCGTTGCCGGCCATGGCTCCGGTATGGGAAGCGGCCGCCATTTTTCCGAAGGCCGTGCGGCCGGTACGAAACATGACCACCGGCTTGCGGTTCGGCCGGTTCCTAAGCAATTCGACAAACCGCTTCGGCCGCCGGATCTGTTCCACGTACAGGGCAATGACGGAAGTGTCCACGTCTTCCAGCAAGTATTCCAGGTAGTCGCACAAATCCAGATCGGCCTCATTGCCGGCCGATATCAAAGCGGAAAAACCGACTCCCCGCTCCAGACAGCGGAAATACAGGGTTTCGCATACCGAGCCGCTTTGGGAAACCACTCCGATGGTTCCCGGGGCGGAGCCGCCCATTTCGGGTGAAAAGGTGGCGTTCAGCCGCGCCCGGGTGCTGACAAAGCCGATGGTGTTGGGGCCAAGCAGCCTGACGCCGGACCGGGCCGCGACCTCGTGGAGTTCTTCCTGCAGCGCCTGGCCTTCCGGCCCGGCTTCCGCGAAACCGCCCGCCACCACCACCACGCCCGCGGCTTGTTTGTCGCCCAGGACCGCAACGGTCGGGATCACCGCCGAGGCGGGTATGGACAGGACCGCCACGTCAACGGGCGTTGGCAGGGAGGCGACATCGGGAAAGACTTCCAGGCCGAGGATTTCCCCCCCCTTGGGGTTCACGGGGTAGATTTTACCAGCATAGCCGCCTTTGATGATGGATTTCAACAGCCAATGCCCCAGGTTGTTTTCCCGGCCTGAAGCTCCGACAACGGCGATGGTTTGAGGATTTAAAATACGGGTCAACGCTTGCTTGCTCATGGATTCCTTCTCCGGAGCGATACAAATCTGGATGATGCGACGAGGCGGTTTTCGCCAATTTCTTTGAAATTTTTGCTTTCTCCTCGTCGCGGACATAGTAAGCCATCGACAGTCATCCGATCAAGCACGCAATATACCGTCAGCCACGTCCCAACACGGCTTGGCGGTGATGGCGCAAGGGAAACAACGCATTCATGGGCGCCCCTCTAAAATTGACGGAGATTCACCCTCTCCCTGGGCTTATTACCCAGAGCGGAAAGTGAGTTGCATAAACATCACTTGACAACCAAGCGGAAGGGAACGCGCGAAGAAGCTGGACCCTGGATTAAATCATTCCAGGGTGACGGTTTATGGAACACCGGCAAGCCAACAACGTCATTCTGGCATGTTTTAAGCCAGAATCCCTGGGGTATCCTTCCGCCATGAAAGGGATCGCTCCCGCAAGGCGGACCGCCTTGGCTGAAAAATCAATACGATAATGCAATCTATTTAATGACCCCATCAATAAAATTGACTTGTTTTCGGGAAGAAGGTCAAACAACATCTATCCCAAAAACTTGAGGCTCTTTCCGAGTGCTGCAATTTTCATATAACCAGTTGGCAGTAGTTTTCATCCTGCTATCTTCCCAAACCCTTGCACCCGTGGGACAGTTTTTAATACAAGCGCAACAGCGAATGCATAGCTCGGTTTTGGTTGCCACGCTCCCATTGATTGAAATGGCCGCGGTTGGACATACGCTGGCGCACGTGCCGCAAACCGTGCATATGTCTTCTTGGCTCACGGGTGAAACAGCCATGGCCCGCGCTCCGCCTTCATAGGGAAACCTGCCGGGAATTTCCAAATCCATTTGGGCATCCGGTGATTGCAACGCGGTAACTTTATCCTTAATTTTTGCTCCAAAATCCATGGCCTTTTGAACATCCCTATCATCCGGACGTCCATTGGCGATGGGCACATCCTCTGTTGCAAAAGAGTGCTCCCCAATGAATGCGCCGCCGGCAACCGGGATAAAGCCCAACTCAATGGCCAGATTTTTTAATTCCAACAAGGCATCTTCAAACTCCCGGTTGCCATAGACAACGATGAGAATGGCCAAGGTTTTATTTGCTTTCAACCGTTGAAATCGCTTGATGGCGTCAACGGGCAGACGTCCACCGTAAACAGGAGCGCCTAGAATGACAAGTTCGTCTGAAAAGGCCGGGATGGTCTGCTTGGCCCCCTCCGGGAGTGTTAGATTAATTTCCTCGACATCTCCGACAGCAATACCCTTCGCAATGCTTTCCAATACTTTTTTCGTGGTGCCAGTGGGTGAAAAATAGACGAGTTTTACCTGCTTAACTTCCATTATTATCTCCTCCTGCTTTTATTTATCGGAGTAATGCGCAACCACGAAGCCCTATTCCCCCAAGGCGATCTCCACGGCCTTGCGGGCGTGGATGGCCGTGGTGTCGAAAATCGGAACCGACGCGTCGGCCTGCCCAACCAACAGGGGCAGTTCGGTGCATCCCAAGACCACGCCTTCGGCCCCGTGAGCCTCAAGGTCCCGGATAATTCCCAGGAGCGCTTGCTTCGAGGCTTCGGTCACCTGGCCCTGGCAGAGTTCATCGTAAATGATATCGTGCACGATTCTTCTTGAGCCGGCTTCGGGAACCAGCACGTCCAGACCATGGGCTTGTCTCAGCCGGACCTTGAAAAAATCCTGTTCCATGGTGAAGCGCGTCCCTAGCAAGCCGACCCGGGTCAGACCCATGCCGGTGACCTGCTCCCCCAGGGCGTCGGCGATGTGCAGCAGGGGGATTTTGGCGGCCGCCCGGACCTGATCGGCGACCTTGTGCATGGTATTGGTGCAGATGAGGATGAGGTCGGCTCCACCTCTGGCCAGCCGCCCGGCCGCGTCTTCGAGAACGGCGGCGGCTTCTTCCCACTGGTCCAGCCTTTGCAAGGTTTCGATCTCGTGAAAATCCAGGCTGTACATCAGGATGCGGGCCGAATGGAATCCCCCGAGTTTTTCCCGGACGGCTTCGTTGATCAGGCGGTAATAGACCAGGGTGGACTCCCAACTCATGCCGCCGATCAGCCCGATGACTTGCATCTGGTTACCCCCGATTGTTCTTGTAGATCAAAAGACAGGCCTCGTCCCCCTTGGTCAAATACGAGGGGACCTCCAAAACCAGCTCCGGGTTGTATCCCCGGAGGATGGCTTGATCGATATGCTCGCAGTAGATTCGGCCGAAGGCCTGGCGACCCGTTTTCGCCCAGCCCGCCTGAAACGGACACCGGGTAATCCGCAGGCAAAATTCTCCGTTACGGAGGGAGCGTTCCACGTCGTGCCCCTCCAAGGGCCACAGATCCCCGTAAATCAAAAAATTGGCCAGGGTGAGTTCCCCACCCAGAGCCTTCACGGTTTCCGCGATCCGGCGGCCTCTTTCCTCCCCGAACTTTTTAACCACATCGCCCATCATCCGCCGGCCCTCGTCCTCGAACTTCGAGATCGCCTCCTCGGCCATCAGGCCGAAGAGATGGGCGAAGAGGGCATAGGGATGCGTCTTGTATTGAGTCCCCGCGGCCTTCGACAGGTCGGGCACTTCCTTCAAATCTTCTTCGGTTACCGTGCCTTTGAGCCCAGGCATCTTTTCCTCCCCCATGGAGCCGGATTTTGCGCTATCAACCGAAAAGCTCCTATTTCAAAACATGATAAGGCATTAAATCCCGAGCAGTCAAACAGATAGGCGCCCATCTGGGTTTCGAGAGCTTCCATTGGAACATCGCCAACGGCGACGCCAACCCCACGAATACGGCGCCGGCGTGAGGGTCGCGGTTCAGCAAGGGAGTCAAGAAAAGAGAACAACGGCCAAGCCGCCTGCTCATGGAGGAACAAGACCCGGGCAGGCGGCTTTGTGTTGCAGAAAAAAACCCATTGATGGGGTCATTAAATAGATAGCATTATCGTATTGATTTTTCAGCCAAGGCCGTCCGCCTTGCAGGAGCGATCCCATTCATGGCGGAAGGATACCCCGGGGATTCTGGATTCTGGCTTAAAACGTGCCAGAATGACGTTGTTGGGTTGCCGGTGTTCCATAAACCGTCACCCTGGAATGATTTAATCCAGGGTCCAGCTTCTTCGCGCGTTCCCTCCCGCTTGGTTGTCAAGGATGTTTATGCAACTTACTTTCCGCTCTGGGTAATATAAGGCTAATTTGCGATTTGGAGAATTATTGTTCAATTGTAACCGGTCCGTCCGCCGGGTGGTCGAATCCCCGGATCAGCTCTGGTGATGAAGCGGTTTGTGTTTCGTCAGAATAAGCAGAACCAGGGAAACGGCGCAGCAGACGGTGGAACCGATGAACGCCGGACAGTATCCGCCCGTGTGATCGAAAATCCAGCCGAAGATCCATGCGCCGGAACCGCCGATGATCCCGCCCAGCAGGATGAGCAACCCATACAGGGTGGCCATGGATTTACGGCCGTAAATATCGCCCATATAGGCAGCCCAGATGGTGATGCCCAGCCCGTAGGTCGAGGCGTTGATGAAGGTCCAGACCGGGACCTGCCACATCTTGGTGACAAAGCATCCAAAGATCCAGCAGATGCCGAAGAGGATGAAACTCAGGCTGGTGATGAATTTCCGGCCGAAACGGTCTGACAGGGGGCCGCCGACAATGGTTCCGATAATGGCCCCGATGGCCATCATGAAAACGCCGAGTTTGACCATGGGCATGGCCTGGGCCTTGGCGACCCCACCTTTGTTCGCCACGTCCAGGGCCCACATGGCCACGTGACCGAGGGCACCCGTAACCGGAATGGCGGCAATGGCATGACCCATGACCAGGAACCAGTAAGCCGAGGTTTTCATGGCCTGCTTGACCGTCCAGGATTCTACCTCCTCGATGGGGACGGCAACCGCGTCCACCTGATCGGCGTTTGGTACAGGCAACGGCGGATCGCCATCCGGACGGAGTCCCATGGATTCCGGATCCTTCCGAATGACCAGCCAGGCCAGGATAATCGTCGGCGTGCCGGTGATCACTCCGAGCCAGAGCCAAGCCGATCGCCAGCCCAGGGCCTTGATCATGGGCGGAGCCAAAAAAGCGATCACGGCGATGCCCAGGGTCCCGCCGATCGAGGATATGGCCACAGCCAACCCGGCCTTACGCGTGAACCATTTTCGGCCGGTGATGTGCGTCGGGATACCATGGGTCGCGGCGCCGGCAATGGATAGAACGCAACCGAACCAGAAGTAAAACCCCCACATGCTTTCCACCTGGGAACTCATGGCCAGACCGAGGATGGTCAATGCCCCGCCAAAAGTCATCAGGACCCTCGGCCCATAGCGGTCCAAGAGCATACCGGCGGCCAGGGCCATGAAAGAAGCCAACCAGGAGTGAAGCGTCGTGCCAAAACCCAGATTGGTTCGCGTGGCCCCCTCAAGGCCTGTCAGCAGATGAGGGAACCACATCGTAAAGGAGGTGCGAGCCACGTTGGTAAAAAGGCCGATGGTGAAACAGGCCATGACAATGTACCAGCCGTAAAAAAGGCGGGGCTGTCTGGTTGTCCGGATCATGGTTCCCGTTGCCTGCGTCATGATTAACCCCTTTCGCCAGTAACCTGCTCCCGGTCATTGAGCCATATTGAAAATTACGCTAAGATCAGGTGACCTTCCCTCGATAAACTGGCTGATTTTTTATGTTAATCTCAAGAAATAGATCGGAATGAGAGGCAAGTTACACCACTCAGGCAAAGTCAAGCATATTTGGGTAGTGGTTCACTTTGAGGATGCTGTAAGACGCCGCCCCTCATTTGAAGGGAAGCCCCGGTACGCCGGCATCTTGATCCCTTGCCCGGAAAATGCCCCTATCAACTGCCGTCGGCCTTTTTCCCTGGCCTCCAAGCCCCTCTCGTCATTCCCGCGCAGGCGGGAATCCAGAGGTGAAGCCTCCCGGTTCAGTATGAACGCTTAAACACCATTCGCCCGCCGTTGTTTCATTTCCAAGCCGTTCGGATTCCCAGGGGACAAGACTGGATTCCCGCCTGCGCGGGAATGACGGTTTAAACTCCAGGGGAGCGAAACAGGTTACTCCGGCGCAAACGAGGGGCCGAAATTCCGGAGAATCTGCCCGCGTACTCGTTTTTGCTTCACGGCGGACACACAACCCCAGGGGATACAAAAATTCCCAAACTGACCCACTACCCGGCTGTCTGCTCCGCTTAACCGCGCTCGGGACCGTATGCTTATCGAACAACCTCGCCCAGGACACCGCACCACGCGGATGCTTGCGATGTTGGGTTTCGCTTCGCATGAGCCCAACCTACGCGCTGGGATAGAGACATGGTGCTCCCTACTTCAACAAATGAAGATTTTTAAACCACGAAATACACGAAAAACACAAAAGATTTATAAAATAATTCTTTCGATCATCGCCTTTGGAAAATGTCCGAAATTGACCAATAATCCAAGCCGAAGCCCTGTGGCTCTGAGGTAGTTGAAAACCTGGGCGCGGTGCTCGTCGGTGGTTTGCTTGACCGCTTTCAATTCGACAAGGATTTTACCGTAGCAGACCAAATCCGCTTTGTATGACTGCGCCAGAGGAACGCTCTTATAAAAGAGTCGCAATTCTTTTTGCGCCTCAAAAGGGATGCCGCAAGTCGTTAACTCACGCTCCAGACATTCCTGATACACGGCTTCGAGAAATCCGCAGCCCTACTCTCGGTAAACCTCGAATACCGCCCCCTGGATAACATAGCATTCTTCACCGTAAAGCAGCCCTTGGTCCACCATGAATCTATCCTAAAGAAGATTTCCTTGCGCCACTAAATACACGAAGCACCCAAACAAAAATTTAGTGTTTTTAGTGTATTTCGTGGTTAAAAAATCATTCTACGTCCGCGAAATTCGGCGGCCGGTTTTCCAGGTTGGACTTCACGGCCTCGGCCTGGTTGGGTTTGCCGATGATGGACCGCTGAAGATCGGCCTCCATCTTGAGCCCCTCGGCCAGGCTGACCAGGCCCGAGGCATTGAGCAGCTTCTTGGCCGCCCGCACCGCGTCCGGGGATTTGCCGGCGATCTCCTTGGCCAGGGCCATGGCCGCGGCATAGGGGTCGTCGGTCACGCGGGTGGCCAGGCCCAACTCCACGGCCTCGGCCCCGGTCACGATCCTGCCCGTGTAGGTCAGCTCCTTGATCACGTCCAGGCGGGCCACGCGGCGCAGGGTCTGGGTGCCGCTCATGTCCGGGACCAGGCCCCACTTGATTTCCATGACGGACATGCGGGCGTCCGGGGCGATGAAGCGGATGTCCGCGCCCATGGCGATCTGCAGGCCGCCGCCAAAGGCCACGCCGTGGATCGCGGCGATGACCGGCACCGGGAGTTCGGTCCAGATGAACGCGGCCCGCTGTGCCCGGTTGGCCGGGCTTTCTTGATCCTTTTCCGAGATCAACGCCCCGGCCTCGGCGGCCACGCGCTCTCCACGACCGGCCATGGCCTGGAAGCTGGTGAAGTCCAACCCGGCGCAAAAGGCCCGGCCTTCGCCCGAAAGCACCACGGCCCGGACGGATTTGTTGGCGGCCAGTTCCAGGCCCGCCTGGGTCAGGCCGGCGAACATGTCCGCGTCGATGGCGTTCATCTTTTCCGGCCGGCTCATACGCACGTCGGCCACGAAATCCTTGATGGTGATTGTCACGCGTTCTGACATGGGGCGCTCCTTTGATGGAATGGGGTTGCGGCTTGGAAGACCAATACCGAAGTATCCTGGAAAGCCAAGGCGTGTGTCAAGCGTCGGGTTTGAGGGAGAAAGGCCGGATCGCGGGCTGGGGGGTGGAGGCCGGGAGCCTGGGGGGTGGGGTTAACGCCTGCCCTTGGAACTTGGGCAAGAGAACGGGGCGAGCCGGGTCACCCTCTCCCTCTGGGAGAGGGCCGGGGTGAGGGCCGCGCGGCCGCGGCGCCCCGTCTCCGCTTCGCGTCGGCATGACGGATTTGTCTGGCTCGGAACACGGACCGCAAAAAGAGTGGCGCCGCTCAGGCGCGGTTTGGAAACGGCCAAAAACCGGCCGCCAAGCCGCCGCCAACCCGCCGGTTGGATGCCTTTGTCGGTATTTCGTTGTTATCATAAAATCATCATTGAACCATCATTGTTTTACCAGATATCCACCATGGTCCGCCCCTGATTTTTGCCCCGGACGTTTCCTTGGGAGTTGTGAAAACGAGGCCGGGAAGATATACTTTAAGCATCGAATTCAGCGCGAAAATGAATTGGCGGCAAGACCTGTAGGGCCTGCGGCTTGGTGTCTCCATCGCCTGGACGGGAGAGGGGGCAAGCATGGTAATCTATCGAAATAAAACAGAAATTTTAGATGAAGACCAACAAAGACCACAGCTTTGTGATTTTTCGTTTGCATTTTAATTTCGGGTTTGATTAAATAGTGAAAATCAATATAAATTTTATGTATTTACATTATTCTTGAGCGCGCCCTTATTGGCCGATGCGCGAGGCATCCCATGGGGAGCGCCGGGATTTCCGTATGATACGGCACACGCCCACGGTCCAGGGTGAGGAGTCTTGGCTCGACGCCGTCCGGGGAGATTCTCCGGGCATGGCCGGGCGACCGCTTCGGATCGCCGTCGCGGGCGGCGGGCCGATGTCTTTGAATTTACTCGATCTTTTCAGCCAATCCTCCCCGACGCTCACCGGCCTGCATCTCCTGGGCGCGGCCGACTCCAACCCGGACTCCGGGTTTTTGAGCCGCGCCCGGCAGTACGGGCTTCAGATCACCACCCAGCCCACGGACCTTTTTAAAATCAAGGACTTGAACCTCCTGCTGGACCTCACCCAGGACCCGGAGGTGGGGCGGGAACTCTCCCGGGCCAGGCCGCCCGGCTGCTCCATCGTTGACCACACCGGGGCGTGGCTGCTGCTTGAACTCCTGGAAAACAAGATTAAAAACAAGAAGTTGGAGGATGCACTCCACGCCCAGTACCAGCGCGTCCGCAAGGACGAAGTCATCCTCGACTCTATGCCCTACCGTATCATGATCGTGAACATGGACATGACCATCGACACGGTCAACCAGACCTTCCTGAACGAACACGGGCTGGCCGAGGAGGCCGTGCACGGGCGGCATTGCTACGAGGTGCTCTACGGCTACGACCGGCCCTGCCAAGACCTGGGCCTGCCTTGCTTTTTGGAGGAAATCCGTAAGAAAAAGAGGGTCTTCAACACCACCAAGGAATATCGGAACGAAAACGGCCAGACGCGAAACGACGAGGTCACCATCGCCCCGATCATGGACGAAAACGGCCGGGTCGTTCAAATCCTGGAGGCCTCCCGGGACGTGACCGAGACGCGCCGTCTGGAGATTGAGGCCCGGCAGTCCAGCACCTTTTTGCAGAACGTCATCCAAAGCGCGGTGGACGGGATCGTGGTGGTGGACACCAAGGGCCGCGTCCTCTTGTTCAACGAGGGCATGGAGCGCCTAACCGGTTATAGTACCGAAGAAATTATGAACCACGGGCACTTGAGCAGCTTCTACAACATCGACGTGGCCCGGGAAAACATGCGCAAAATGCGCAGCGGTCAGTACGGCCCGCCCGGCAAGCTCAACCCCACCAGCATGTTCATCGAAACCGTGAGCGGCGAGCAGGTGCCGGTCACCCTCTCGGCCTCGATCATCACGGTGGACGGCCAGGAGGTCGGCAGCATCGGCGTGTTCACGGACATGCGGGAAATCGAGGGTATGCGCAAGGAACTGGACGAGGCCCATATGCAACTGGTCCAGTCCGAAAAGATCGCCTCGGTCGGCCGCATGGCCGCCGGGGTGGCCCACGAGATCAACAACCCCCTGTCCATCATTCTCATCTACGCCGAAATTCTGGAGGGTAACCTGGAAGGAAACGTCCCCGCCCTGGAGGACGTCCGGGAAATCATCGCCCAGACTTTGCGCTGCAAGGTCATTGTTTCCGACCTGTTGGAATTCAGCCGCAAGTCCATCGGCGAGGCTTCGGCCTTCAATCTGGGGCGGCTTCTGGACCAATGTTTGAACCTGCTCATCAACCTGGCCATCTTTCACAACATTGAGGTGCGCAAGAAGATCGACTACCAAACGCCTGAAATCATTGGGGACATGGGTCAGCTCGAACAGGTCTTCACCAACCTGTTCACCAACGCCGCCGACGCCATGGAGGGCAAGGGGTCCCTGGCCATCGACATGACCTATGACGAGGCCAAGGACCGGTTCATCACCAAGGTCAGCGACACCGGACCCGGCATCCCGGCCTCGGTCCGCGACAAGATTTTCGATATGTTTTTCACCACCAAGCCTTCGGGCTACGGCACCGGGCTGGGACTCTCCATCTCGAAAAACATCATCGAATCCCATGGCGGAACCATTCGCTTTGACTGTCCACCCGAAGGGGGCACGACCTTTATTGTCGAACTGCCTCGGCAGTTCGTGGAGTATTCCGAGGATGAACCCGTCTTTGTCGGAATGGATGAGCTATGACCGAAGCTATGACAGTCCTGGTAGTGGATGACGAGGAAAAAATCCGGGAAGGCTGCCGCCGGGTGCTCTCCGGCCAAAGCTTCGATGTCCTGGACGCCGAAAACGGCCAAAAGGCGCTGGACCTTCTGGCCCGGGAAAAGGTCGATATCCTGCTGCTCGACCTCAAGATGCCGGTCATGGACGGAGAAAAGGTGCTCGAACTGGCCCATGCCCGGTACCCGGACCTGCCGGTTATCATCATCACCGGCCACGGCACAATCGACACGGCCGTGGAATGCATGAAAAAAGGGGCCTATGACTTCATCACCAAGCCCTTTCACATCCGGCAATTCATGGTCACGGTCAACCGGGCCGCGGACAAGAAACGCCTGGAGGAAAAGGCGCGGCTGTTCGAGCAGGAAAACATCCGCAATCTCTACGACTTGAACCTGGAAAAGAGCCGCCTGACAACCATCATCCACTGCCTGGCCAACGGGGTCATGGTCACCAACCGGAACCTGGAGGTGGTGCTGCACAACCCGGCCCTCTGCCGCCTCATGGAACTTCCCGAGGAGGTTCAAACCCCGGCCCCGCTGGAGACCATCCTCAACGACCCGGCCCTGATCGACACCCTGCGCAAGATCCAGCAGGGCGCCTATCCCTCCGGGGAGACGATCTCCCAGGAATTGGTCGTCGGTCAGCACACCCTGCGCAGCATTTCGGCCCCGGCCCTGGATCAGGACCAGGTGGTCACCGGCACGGTCACCGCTTTTGAGGACATCACCGTCTTCAAACAGCTCGACCAGATGAAATCCGATTTTATGAACATGGTCGCCCACGAGCTGCGCAGCCCGCTTTTTTCCATCCGGCAGTTGGTTCAGGTGCTGAGCGAAGGCTTGGCCGGCCCGTTAAGCGATAAGCAGTCGGACTATCTCCTCCGGGTCCAAAAACAGATCGACAGCCTCTTGGACCTGATCCGCGATCTTCTTGAAATTTCCAAGGCCGAGGCCGGCATGCTGGTTCGCGAGCGCGTGCTGACCGACCTGGAGGAAATCCTCAGGAATATCGCCCTGACCCTGGAGGCTCGGGCCAAGGAACAGGGTGTCCGGTTTCAGTATAAATGCAATCAATTGAAGCCCGTTCCGGTGGACCCCAAAAGCATGGAGGAGGTCTTCAACAATCTGATCAGCAACGCCATCAACTATTCGCCGGACGGCGGCCAGGTGGATGTGACGCTCACCGGGCTGCCAAACGCGGTGGAAATCGTGGTCTCCGACACGGGCATTGGCATCCCTTCCGGGGAAGTTGATAAAATCTTTGATAAATTTTACCGCGTCAAGGACCCGCGCACCCGCCATGTCACCGGCACCGGGCTGGGTCTGTCGCTGGTCAAAAGCGTTTTGGACGCGCATCGGGGCCATGTCGAGGTCGCCAGCGCACCGGATCAAGGCACCACCTTCCGCGTTTTGCTGCCCACCGGCGCTTAGGGCTGGGTACATCGAAGAAAAGGCACACCATTACTTAGGCTTGGGAGGTCTGGTACATGTCGCTGAAGCAAAAAATCGAAGCGAGGCAGTTTGTCCTGCTGGGGGAGTTTCAGCCGCCCAAGGGGGCCGATTTCGGTCCGCTTTTAAGCATGGCCGGGCCGGTCAAGGGACGGCTCGACGCCATTGTCGTCCCGGAAATGGCCCAGGCCGTGCTCAAGGCCAGCTCCCTGGGAGGATGCGCCTTTCTGCAACGGCATGGATTCGAAACCGTGCTCCAGGTCTGCCCCAGGGACCGCAACCGCCTGGCCCTCCAGGCGGACATCCTGGCCGCGGCCGGCCTGGGCGTGCCGAACCTGATGGTCGTTGAAGGCGACGACATCACCGTCGGCGACCACATCCAGGCTCGGGCGGTGAACGATCTGGACCAGTCCATGCTGCTTCAGGCCATCCAGAATCTTCAGAACGGCCAGGACATGGCCGGTATCGAACTGAGTGGACCGACGCACTTTTTCATCGGCGCGGCCATGGACATCGGCCTGGCCGACCGGCTGCGGGACCGGGAATTGAACCGGCTGAAAGAAATGGCCGCCAGCGGCGTCTCGTTCGTCATCACCAGCCCGGTCTTCGATATCCGTCAGTACAAAGACCTCATGGAAAAGCTGGGGCAAACCCCGGTCGCCGTCCTGCCCACGGTGCTGGTCCTCAAATCCGTGGGCATGGCCAAATACGCCGACCGAAACATGCCAAACATCTCCATCCCCCCTGAAGTTATCCGCGCCATGGAAAAATCCCCGGACCGCCCCCGCGCCGGCCTGCAAGTCGCCTCCGAACTCATCCGGCAGCTCAAGGACGCCGGAGCGGCCGGTGTCATGATCTCCACCCGGGGCTGGGAGGACCGCCTGCCGGTCATCCTGGACGCGGCCCGCTAAGGTCTTGGCCCACGATTGCGGCAGCCGGGATGATCCGTCAGACACCTCGACGCCGTCCCCGGCAGCGCCGGTAAAAAATATAAAGGGCATGGACAAGGAGAACATCCATGATTGTCGCCTCGAAAAAGCCGCTAGACGAAATCATCGCCTCCCTGGAGGGCTATGAAAAAATCCTGATCGCCGGCTGCAACGAATGCGTGACCGTGTGCGAGGCCGGGGGGAAAAAAGAGGTGGCCGAGCTGGCGGCCCTTTTGCGGGACCGCCTGAGAGAGGAAGGCCGCTCCATCCAGATTGACGAAGTCACCCTGGAAAGGCAGTGCGACCACCCGTATCTCGAAGAAATTCGGAACGTGATCGACCAGTACGACGCGGTGTTGTCCACGGCCTGCGGGGTCGGGGTGCAATTCCTGGCCGAAAAATACGAGACCACGCCGGTGCTGCCCGGCGTGGACACCGTGTTCATGGGCGTCATGGAAGCGGAAGGCGTGTTCGGCGAGCGATGCCAGGGCTGCGGTCAATGCGTGCTGGCCTCGACCGGCGGCATCTGCCCGGTGGCCCGGTGTTCGAAGCGCATGCTCAACGGCCCCTGCGGCGGCTCGACCGGCGGCCATTGCGAGGTCAACAAGGACATCGACTGCGGCTGGCAACTCATCATCGACCGGCTCAAGAGCTTGAACCGCCTTAAGGATTACGAACGGGTCACGCCGATCAAGGACTGGTCCTCGGAAAGGGCCGGCGGACCGCGAAAGGTGATAAGGGAGGACGTGAGAAGATGACCGATCAAGCCGAAACCTACAGCCGACTTCAGCGCGTTTTGGAATCCGGTGCGCTGGCCGTGACCTCGGAATGCGGACCGCCGCGCGGCAGCGACGGGACCGTCATCGCCAAAAAAGCCGAGCTGATCGGCCGGCACGTGGACGCCATCAACGTCACCGACAACCAGACCTCGGTCACCCGGCTGTGCAGCCTGGCCGCCTGCATCCGCATCAAACAGATGGGGCTGGAACCCGTGCTGCAGATGGTCACAAGGGACCGCAACCGCATCGCGATGCAGAGCGACATCCTGGGCGCGGCCTCCTTTGACATCTCCAACATCCTCTGCCTGACCGGCGACCATCAGTCCTTTGGCGACAACCCCGCCGGCCAGAACGTGTACGACCTGGACTCGCTGCAACTGCTCCAGACCGTGCGCCGCATGCGGGACGAGGCAAAGTTCCTGGGCGGGGACGACATCGAGCGGCCGCCGCGCATGTTCGTTGGGTCCGCGGCCAATCCCTTCGCCGACCCATACGAAATCCGGGTGCCGCGTCTGGCCAAGAAGATCGCGGCCGGGGCCGAGTTCATCCAGACGCAGTGCATCTACAACCTGGACAAGTTCGAGCAGTGGCTCAGCGAAGCGGGCGACCGGGGGCTCTTGGACAAGGTGTACATCCTGGCCGGCGTGACGCCCCTCAAGTCAGCGGGCATGGCCCGGTACATGAAGAACCGGGTGCCGGGCATGGACGTGCCGGACGAGGTGGTCAAGCGCATCGGCGGCGTGGCCAAGGAGCAGCAGGCCGAGGAAGGCATCCGCATCTGCGTCGAATCCATCCAGCGGCTCAAGGAGATGAAGGGCGTCAGCGGTTTTCACATCATGGCCATCGAATGGGAGGAGAAGGTCCCGGAGATCGTCGAGGCCGCCGGTCTCTTCCCCAGACCCGCAGCGAGCTGATCGCGCCATTACTTGCGTTCCCCGGGAGAATGATGTAAACTCGAAGATATTGAAGACTCTCCGAAAATAAGGTAAGGTAGCCCATCGCCTCCCCGCTTCGCGTCCCTTTCGGAAGCGGAAGCAATGAGGGGCGGAGGCGGTGATTCTCAATGAATCTCAGGGACAGGAGGAAGAGGCGGCATGGCCAATCCTTACATCCTTGTGGTGGACGACGAACCCGATCTGGTGGAAACCGTGGCCACGATGCTGGAAAGCAAAGGTGTGGAAGTGGGGCGCGCCTATGATGGCGAAGAAGCGAAGGCTTCGATAAAATCGCGGCGGCCGGACCTCGTCCTGCTCGACGTCATGATGCCTCGCAAGGACGGATACCAGCTCTGCGCCGAACTCAAGAGCAAGGAGGAAACACGGGACATCACCGTCATTCTCCTGACCGGCGTGGCCGACCAGGTGGCCTCCTCGCGTTACTCCCACGCCGACGGCATGGCCACCGAGGCGGACGATTACATTCCCAAACCCATCGACACGGTCGGGTTGTGGGCCGTTGTCGAAAAATGGATCTGATCCGGCCGGCGAGAGCGAGCCGGCGGCGCCCCGGCCAGCGACCCAGCGTTTTCGCGGCTCCGGGGCGCGGAAAAGCAACCGCATGAGACTCACGCCGCTTATTTTGGTCTTTGCCTTCTTGTTGGCGATCGCCGGGCCTTGCGCCGCCCAGGACCGGACGCCGTCCACTTCCAACCGGCCCAAGGCCTGGCATGGAACCGGAAGCATTTCCATCCAACAGGGGCCGAGCGTCTGGAAAAACAGCAAGCCGTGCTCCGTGCCGAAAGCCGTCCAGGCCAAAGACTCAACCGACCAGACCCCCAATCCATCCGACATGGTCGAGCAGGGTAAAAAAACGATCGAGGAGATTAAAAAGGACGCGGAAAAAAAGAAACTCCCATAGATGACTCCTCGTTAATCCCAGGCGTCGAGCAACAGCATCTCTTGAATCCCCGGCGACTAAATCAGTCCGGGAGCAGGATCGAGGCCGGGGCTCGACAGACGATCTATTGGATGAACGAAAGCCCGCCAGCCGCCACGCGGATAACCCCGGCCTGATCAACGGGCCAACCGCGCGGGCCAGGCCAAGCCGCCGACAGGGGGTGCGGTAAACGCCGACCACCGGCCGAGGCCGAACGCTTTTTCAAGCCGCCTCCGCCTCCACTCCGTTCAACACCCGTGGCCCGGCCCTGCCTGGCCCTCGAAGCAGGACCACCTTGACCGCGAACCTTCAAATGGCCTTTCTCGGCGAACTCCGGGTCCCGGCGCTCACGACCAACCTGAGCCTCGTCTCGGGGTTTGTGCGGGGGATCGGCAGCCGGCTGCGCATGTCCGAGCAGAGCCTGTCCGAACTGGAACCGATGATGGAGCAGATCGCCGGCCGGATCATGCTGCACGCCTATCCCCGGGGGGTGAACGGCAACCTTTTACTTCGGGCCGAAGGGTGCGCGGACCTGGTGAGTTTCCAAATCCTGGATTGGGGACGTGCCGTGGGTTTGCCGGACTCCGTGGATAGGTCGGCGTCCGAACTCGAAGGAAAGGTGACCACCGCTTCCGGCCAGACCCGGACCTCGCCGGCCTGGCTCTGCACCCTCACCTGCACGCCTTCGTCGGTTCCCGGCGAACCCAACCGCCTGACCATATCCGGCAGCTTCGAACCGGCGCCGCCCGGGGCGCCCAGCGTCAGCACCTCCCGCGAATTGAACGCCATGTTGGCCGTCAGCCAAAAGATCACCACGGACATGACCCTGGACGAGCTGCTGGCCTTCATCGTCAATCAATTGGTGGAGACGGTCGAAGCGGACCGGGGCACATTGTACCTGGTGGACGAGGAACAAGGCGAAATCTATTCCAGGGTGCTGCTCCAGGACACGGGCGACCTTAAGGAAATCCGGCTCAAGCTCGGACACGGGGTGTCCGGGCACGTGGCCGCCACCGGCGAGACCCTGAACCTGCGACATGCCTACGCGGATTCGCGGTTCGCCCGGAGCTTCGACCAGGTCACGGGCTACACCTCGGACTCGATGCTGACCATGCCCATGCGCAACCCGCAGCAGAAAATCATCGGTGTGATCCAACTGCTGAACAAAAAAAACGGCGGATTTTTCACCGATCACGACGAACGGCTGCTGACCGCCATGTCCTCCCAGGCGGCCGTCTGCATTGAAAACACCCGGCTCTACCGCCAGGAGATGCTCCAGCAGCTCACGCTTCGGGAGATAGAGATGGCCCGGCGGATTCAGGAGAGCTTTCTGCCCCGCGAGGCCTTGCGCGTGCCCGGTTTCGACATCGCGGGGGTGTGCCGGTATTGTGACGAGACCGGGGGAGATTATTTCGATTTCTTCCACGTGGGTTTGGAAAACGAGAATCGCTTCGCCGTGGTCGTGGGGGACGTTTCGGGCCACGGCCTTTCCGCGGCCCTGCTCATGGCCTCGGCCCGGGGGCTGCTCAGGCTTCGAGCGGCCATGCCCGGGGAAGCGGCCAACGTGGTTCAGGACGTCAACCGGCAGCTCTGCCAGGACACGGCCGAAACGGGTCAGTTCATGACCCTCTTCTACGGTGACGTGGACGCCGGCCAGGGAACGCTGAACTGGGCGATGGCCGGTCACGATCCCCCGCTTTTGTTCGATCGGATGGGCGAGGCCTTTGTGGACCTTGCCGGACAAGGCCTGGCCCTGGGGCTTTTCGAGGACTACGAATACGCGACGTTTCAGCACCGTTTCGAACCCGGCCAGGTGCTGCTCGTGGGCACCGACGGCATCTGGGAGACGCACAACAGCCGGGGCGAGATGTTCGGCAAGACAGCGTTAAAAAACGTGATTCGCGGGTGCGCGGCCGATTCCGCCGAGGAGATTCAATCCGCCGTGATCGAGGCCCTGCACGATTTCCGAGGCGAACACCCTCTGGAGGACGACGTGACCATGGTCGTGGTCAAGGCCCTGCCCGAACGGGAAAAGGCCCTTGACCCGGCCTCGTCCCGGTTATAGGCTAGAACCAGCAACCGGGACTGGAGGCCGTGATGGCCGTGCGCGCGGGTTTTCATGGTAAAAATATCTTCCCGGCCCTGGCCGCGGGACTTGTCCTGCTCCTGGTGGGGGTCATACCCTTATCGCGGTCCCAGGCCGCCGAGCCGCGCACGGTCAAAGTCGCGGCCGTGGGGGACGTGATGATGGGCACTGAGGGCCGTCTTCCGCCGGATGACGGCCTGAGCCTTTTTACCGCGGTCAAACCCTTCCTTTCGTCCCGCGACATTGTCTTCTGCAACCATGAGGGCACCCTGACCCAAGTGGAGAAGTCCAAGAAGACCCCGGCCGGCACGAGCGCCTATATCTTCCGCACCCCGCCCCGCTACGCCCGGTATCTGGCCGAGGCCGGCTTCAACATGGTCTCGGTGGCCAACAATCACTTTTACGACTACGGCCGGGAGGGCGCCCGGGAAACCATGGAGACCCTGCGCGGGCATAAGATCGCCTATTCCGGCCCGCCGGGCGTGACGGCCCGCAAGACGGTGCGCGGGCTGAAGGTCGTCATGATCGCCTTCCACACCTCGGCCCACAGCAACTGGCTTCTGGACATCCCCAAGGCCCGACGGACCGTACGGCAACTTGCCCGGAAGAACGACATTGTCATCGTCTCCTTCCATGGCGGCCAAGAGGGACGTGAGGCGATCCGCACGCCGCGCGAAATGGAGTATCATCTAGAGGAGCCACGGGGGGAGGTGGTCAGGTTCGCCCGGGCCGTGGTGGAGGCCGGGGCCGACCTGGTGCTGGGGCACGGGCCGCACGTCCCCCGGGCCTTGGAGGTTTATCACGGCCGGTTGATCGCTTACTCGTTGGGCAATTTCTGCACTGGGGAAGGCATCAACGTCCAGGGGGAAACCGGATATGCGCCGCTCTTGCTCGTGGAGCTGGACGCGAAAGGCAGGCTGATCAGCGGCCGGATCGTGTCCTTTTTTCAGACCTACGGCCAGCCGCCCCTCCTGGACCCTCAAAAACGGGCGGGCCGGTTGATGTATCGTCTGGGCAGGCTGGATTTTCCCGAATCGAACGCCTTGACCCGAAACGGCCGCTTGATCCCGGCCGCGGCCGAATCCAAGAAAACAGCCTCGACAACCCCATAAAACGCTTCAAGGAGAATTCCATGCAAAGCCCGCTCACGCGACTCTTTCTCACCTTCAGCCAAAAAGCGCCCACCAACCGCCGCAAGCTCATCTCGCTGGCGGCCGGCGCGATCGGCTTTCTCGCGTTGCTGCCTCTCCTCTTCATCTGGTTCGGCGGAGTGGTCGAGGCCCAAATCATGGAATACACCCCGGGCATCATCATGTGGGTCTGCCTGCCCCTCGGCCTGGCCATCATCGCCTGGGCCGTGATCACCCAATGGCGCACCGGCCAAGGCACCCCGGCTCCGACCGCGCCCACGCGGACGCTGGTCGTTTCCGGGCCTTACCGCCTCTGCCGCAACCCCATTCAACTCGGGGCCATGATCTACTACCTCGGGCTGGGCACCTGGCTCTCGTCCATCATGGTCGGCATGCTGGCCTTCCTCTTGGCCCTGCTATTAGGCAGCCTCTACAACCGGTTCATCGAGGAAGGCGAACTCGAGGCCCGGTTCGGCGAGGACTATCGGGCCTACCGGCGGAAAACCCCTTTCCTCATCCCCAGATTGTGGCGGTGAACCGACCGAGGGAACGCATGAAGGCGCGATATCGCTTGTGGAAAACAATGCCGGGGCTTGTAGCGGCCGCTGGACTCCTGGTCCTGCTCCTGGCCGGATGCGCGACCGTCCCGCCGGCCGACCTCCAGACCGACGGAGACCTGACCTGCCAGGACCGCTACCGGGAGTGCATGGAAAAGTGCCGCGGCCTGCTGCAAGCGGAAAAGCGGAACTGCGAGATTCAATGTTCCGTGGAACTGGACGCCTGCCTGCGCCGCCACTCCTCCAAATCGGACAAGGAGAAGCCGACCAAGCCCTGACCACCTACACCTTGGGCGCGTGATAAAAGGTCTTGTTGACAATGACCCACGCGCCGTCCACCTTGAGCAGGGACAGATAGTCGGTGAAACGAAGGCCCTGGTACAGGTCCGCCACCTTGACCACGGCCACGGTCTCCCCGGTCATGTCCAAAGACACGATCCGCATGTCATAGGCCTCCCCGGTCTGGGCCGGAACTGGCGCCGAGGCCACGAATCCCAGGAACTGCTCCAGCGTATTCAGCGCGAAATGGCCTTGAAAATGGCCGATCACTTGGGCCCCCGGGTGAAAGGCCTTTTTGAGCCGGTCCGTATCGCCCTGGTACATCCCTTGAAAATAGTGCTCCACGGTTTCCTGGATGGCCGAAATATCGGCGGCGATGTCGGTCATGTCTAGCCTCCTTGGATTAAATGTCTTGGGGCATTTTCAAAAGCGCCTCAACCCAATTGCCGAAGACGCGGTTGCATCAGAGACATGCCAAGCACAAAGAGCGCGAACAGGCCGCCGCCCACGGCCACCACCAGGGGAGCTCCAAAGGTCTTGGCCAGGGCCCCGGCAGGCAGCATGGCCAGAGGCATGAGGCCGAAGGTCATGACAAAGATGCTCATGACCCGGCCCATGAGTTCCTGGGGCGTGTTGCCCATGATCAATGAGGTGATGAGGGTCATGAACATGGACCCGGCGCCACCTACGAAAATGAGGCAGACAAAAGCCGCCTTCAAGGTGGGCGACAGCCCGAAAAAGACCTGGGAGAGTCCGAACAACAGACCGGTCCCCAACATGAAGACCCCCCGGCGGCGCATGTTGCTCATGGAAGCAATCAGGGTCGAACCGATCAAGGCCCCGATCCCCCCGGCCGACATGAGCAGACCCAAACCGGTCTCTCCGGCCTGAAAAATGGTCTTGGCGAAGACCGGCATGAGCATCTGATACGACGTGGCCACCAGGATGGGCACGATGGCGATGGACAGGAGGGAGAGCAGGACCGCGTTGCGCCGGATGTAACGAAAGCCCTCCAGGATGTCCCGGAAGAGCGTCATGCCCCGCCCGCCGCGAACCGGACCGCCCGCCGGAATCCAATACAGCGTGGCGGTGGCGGCCGCGTACGACAAGACCACCAACCAGAACACCCCGGCCGTGCCGATGACCTTGAGCAACACCCCGGCCAACGCCGGCGAGGCGATGCGGCAGAGATTCGCGGCCAGGGAGTTCAAGGCGATGGCGTTGGTCAGCTCCTCCGGGCCGACCAGTTCCACCACAAAGGCCTGCCGCGTGGGCATGCTGAACGAAAAGACCACGCCGCTGAGCAGCGAGGACAGGACCAAATGCCACAGGGCGATCATGTGCGTCGAGATGAGCACGGCCACGATCAGGTTGATCCCGGCCAGCCCGCTCTGGGCGACCAGGAGGAGGTTTCGTTTCTGAACCCGGTCGGCCACGGCCCCGCCGAAAATGGAGAACAGAACGATCGGCGCTCCCATGGCCGCGGCCACCAGCCCCAGGGCCAGCGGGGAACTGGTCATGGTGTAAACCAGCCACCCCCGGGCGATGACCAGCATCTGCATCCCATTGAAAGAAAGGAACGTGCCCAGCCAGAGAAAGAAGAAGCCCCGATTCTTCAAAGAGGAGACCGCTTCGAGCCGGAAAAGCCAGAAGGTTTTGCCCGTATCGCCCGGTTTCGAGGTCATGAAACGATTCGCTGTCCGATCCCCGGCCTTCGGCCCCTGGTCGGGAGGGTCTGCTCGGCCAGGCCGGTCTCGGCTATGATGCCAAAAAACGACTCGGCTGCCAAGACATAGCAGTCCGGGCAATGAAAAAGGCAGGGCCCCGGAAGCCCTGCCTGGGTGGGTTCGCGCCGGGCTGACCGCTCCGGCGAACGAGGCGGCCGGTTACTCCTTGCCGCCCTTCAGCCAGATCGGATGGGAATGATAAAATCCCTCCAGGCCGATGTCGTGCAGTTTGTCGTTGTATCCGCAGACATTCTTGCGGATGGCCGTGATGTTCATCGGATACCACAGCCAAGCGTCTTCAACGTTGTCGTAAACCGTCTTGGACAGCTCCCAATAAATCTTCTGCCGCTTGTTCATGTCCACTTCGGCCTTGCCGGCCTCGATGAGTTCGATGGCCCGCTTGTTGTCGCTGCGGCCGTAGTTGAAGCCACCGTCCGGATGGTAAAGACCGGTGGCCATCATGTCCGGGTCCCAGATATAGGCCCAGCCGCCCTGGGCCAAGTCATACTCCACGTTCTTCATCCGGTCCGAACCGGCCACCGGATCCAGGATGTCCACCTTCCAGGTGACGCCGACCTTGGACAACATGTCTTTGACCGCTTCGGCCAGGGCCACGTAATCCGTCTGATTGGTCATGTAGCCGGTCAGGGTGAGGCCGTTGGGATAACCGGCCTGGGCCAGCAGCTTTTTCGACAACTCCGGATCATAGCTGACCACCTTCAGGTCCGGGTTGTGACACCAGTGCCTGGCCGGATACATGCCGCTGGCCGCCGTGGCCAAACCGAACTGGATGCCGGCCACCAGGGCCTTCCGGTCGATGGCGTGAGACACGGCCTGACGCACGCGGATATCCTTGGCCGGGCCTTTCATCGTATTGAATCTCAAGGCCATGACGTGCGGCCAGGTGGAGAAATGCATCTCGATGTTGGGGTCGTCCTTGGTGGTCTGATACTGAGACTTGTTCAGGCCCATAATGTGAATCTTGCCGGCCCTGAGATTGGCCAGTTGCACGCTCGGGTCCGGGATGACGGTGATGATCACTCCGTCCGGGTAAGGCATGTCCGGCCGGCCCACGGTCTTACCGAACCACCAGTTGGGATTCCGTTTGTACTTCAGGTAATTCCCCGGCCGGGCCTCTTCGTACATATACTTGCCTGTGCCGACCGCATGGTGATCCAGGGAGACGAATCCCTTGGTTTTTTCCGTGGCCGCCTTAAGGTCGGCCTCCATTTGGGCCGCCTCGTCCATGGCCTTTTTGGCCGCCGCCTTGAGCTTGGCCGCGTCCGGTCCGGTGGCTTTTTGGGCCTTGTCCGCGGCCTTGGTCGCATTCCGCTTGGCCTTGGCCGTCTTGCCGTTCAAATAGTTGAATTCCCGGATCAGAACCTCGTTCTTGAGGGCCTGGGTTGAAATGATGAAGCCGGGCACCGTGGCCATGATCCCCGGAAAGCCCGCCCAGGCTTTGGTGAAGTGAAACTTCACCGTGTACTTGTCCACCACCTCCACCGAGTCGAGCGGTTCCAGCCAGGCCCGGCTCCAGGCCCCGTTTTTCGGGTCCTTGATCCAGTCCATCTGGTATTTCAATCCCTCGGCCGTGAATTCCGTGCCGTCATGAAATTGAACGCCTTGCTGGATTTCCATGACCACGGTCTTGGGGTCCACGAATTTGTAATCCCTGGCCAGAAAACGGACCGAGGGCTGGAACTTGCCGTCATTGTACAGCAGAAAATCGTAAAAATAGGTCATGGCGTTCCAGTCGTTGACCGGCCAATGGTTGGGATTCATCAACCCGATATACTGGGAAGCCGCCAGCCGCAAGTATCCCCCCCGCGTCGGATTCTCGGGGAAATAATCCTTGCCCCACGTCCACCAGGCCGGCTTGGGATTCTCCGATGTCCAAACCCAGGCCGGCTCGCCCTGTTGGCCCATGGCGCCCACGGCCAGCAGCGCCAACAGGACCAAGGCCAACATCACGATGCAAACACCCGCGCTTTTTTTACCAAACTTCATGCCCGCCTCCTGTGATTGCTCTGATCGACCGGATTATCCGCCCCTGGACCTCACCGTTCGAGACTTTTCCCCACGCCCGAAAACCAACAATCCAGACGTATTCACCAGGCCTTTATGGACACCGGCCCGGCAGGGTTGAGCGGACAACACCCGTTATGTCCCGATCAGAACGTTTTGGAAAAACGATTGAAATGCGTGACTTGAATGTAGTGCGGCCCGCGGGGTCCTGTCAACCTCAAAAAAATGAACGGCGGCCGCTCGAAGCGGAAGGACCGGGGATTCTAAGACGGGCCGGAGCGCACGGGTGGTAGGGTCGTACGGGGCGGGCGGTCGACCAGGGCCGAGAGCATGGCCGCGGCCTTGTCCCGAACCTCCTTGAAACGCGAGGCCTTTTCCAGGGCCCGGCGGGTTCGATCCCAATCCCGCTCCTCCCAGGCGATAAAGGCCAGCATCAGGTGGGCCTGCCCCTGGTTCGGGTCTTTCGACAGGCTGCTCTCAAAGGCCGCTCGGGCCTCGGCCCAGCGCCCCAGTTCGTAAAGCAGACGGCCTTTCTCGAAGAAACGCGAAGCCGTGGGCGCCTGCTCAAGGCCCCGGTCCAGCCAGGCCAGGGCCTGGTCATAGCGCCGGGCTTGGGCAAAGACCCGGGCCAGTCGGTCGCAGCCGGGCGGAGAGACCGTGGTTCCATAGGCCCTCTTCAGCGTCTCGGCCGCCAGAAGGGGGGCGTTGACATACAGATACAGATCGGCCAGCGCGGTCAGTTCCGAGGCGTCGGCCCCGGCCAGGTCGTAAGCGATCTCCAGGGCCTCCACGGCCCCGCGATAATCCCCCCGGTCCAAACGCGCCCGACCCAGCATCTTCCAGTAGGCGGCCCGCCCCGGTTCCGCCTCCAAAAGCCGTTCGAGCATCCCTTCGGCCCGGGCCGCGTCCTTGGTTTGCAAGCTGAGATAAAGGGCCAGCCGCAGCCAGGACTCCTCGGGCGGCCCCGGCAACGCCAGGAGCCGATCCAGAACGGCCGCGGCCTTTTTCGGCTCCCCGGCCTTGGCATACGCGGCCGAGGACTGGTAGAGGTTGGCCGGCTTCCGATCTTCGGTATAGACCTGCTCGAAAAGCGCCCCGGCCTCGCGGAAACGCTCGGTCGCGTAGGCGGCAATGGCCAGGTTCCGCGTCAGCGAAGGATCTTCGGGCGCCAGGTCCCGGCCCCGGCGGTACGCCTGCCAGGCATCCTCCTCGCGGCCCTCGCGAAAGTAGGCGTTGCCCAGAAGAAGATAGGCCTGGGCCGGAGCGTCCTGGGGGTGCTGTTTCAGGTAGGCGTCCAACACGGCCCGGGCCTGGGCGTACCGCTTCAGCTCCATGGCCGCCTGGGCCTGGCTCAAGGCTTTGGCGGTTTCGACCGGTAGAGACGGCTCCTCGGCTCGAACTCCTCCGGCGAACAGCAAGATGCCGAGCAAGAGCGGCCCGAGGACCGCGAGGCCCGACCGGTGACAATGTACGGGCAGGTTAGAGGAACGGGTCACGCTCGTCCCGCCCGCATTCGAGAAGGATAGGCCTGGGCGCCAGGGGCGAGTTTCAGGTCCAACTCCCGAGGCAGGCCCAGGCAAAAGCGGTTCATGCGCTGGCCCAGCTTGGCCGCGCGGCGGCTGAGAAAATCTCCCATGAACAGGCCCGGCACCGCGGCCATCAGTCCGCCCTGGGTGGTGATCAGGGCCTCGGAAATGCCCGAAGCCAAGGCCCGGGCGTTGCCCGTTCCGAACTGGGTGATGACCTCGAAGGTGAAAATCATGCCCGTGACCGTGCCCAGAAGCCCCAGAAGCGGGGCCACGGCGGCCAGGACGAGAATGGTCTGGATGTGCCGATCCATGCGGGCTTGGAGCCTGGCCATCAAGCCGTCGAGCAGCAGCCGGTCCGGTCGCGCCCGCCCGGTCCGGCCCCGTAAAAATCCCAACAGGATTTCCTCCTGCCAGAGCGCGGCCTTCAGCCGGCCGGCCAAGGCCGCCTCCACCGCCTCGTCCAAGGGAAGCTCGCCTTGGCGGGCGACATACAATTCCCGAAGCTTGAGCAGAATGAGGACCCACATATAGAGGGAGATGCCCAGGATGGGCACCATGACCCCACCGCCGCTTTTCATGTATTCCAGAAGATCGGTCGGCACGTTTCCCCGGCGGTCGCCCTCCTTCCCCTATCACGCGAATCCGGTCCGCGCCCGGGCCGGTATTCCTATCTTTTGCATGCCCGCGCCCCCTTGTCAACCCGGCCCCCACCTCGCCCAAACCCCTGTCCGAACATCCATTTACCGCCTCCTTGACAGGCCCCTGGCCCTGGTTTACCCTGCATTCGAATCTAATTTCAGGGCAAAGATTATCTGTATTTAAGCCGGGAAACGATGCGCCTCGCTCAACTGATCTCCTCGCCGGTTCGGTCTTCCGTGGCCGCGTTCGGCGGCGTCATACTCCTGGGCACAGCCTTGCTCAATCTACCCGCCGCCTCGACCGGAACGCCGCTCAGCCTGGTGGACGCCCTGTTCACCGCGACCTCGGCCTGTTGCGTCACCGGGTTGATCGTGGTGGACACGGGCAAGGACCTGAGCCTGTTCGGCCAGTTCGTGGTCCTGGGCATGATCCAGGCCGGGGGATTGGGCATCCTGACCCTGTCCAACATCTTTCTCCTGCTGGCCGGAGGCCGGGTCAGTCTGACCGGCCGGATCGTCATCCAGGACATGTTCACCCACAGCGGAGACCGGCACCTGTCCCGTCTGATTTTAAGCGTGTTCGGTCTCACCTTTTTGATCGAAGCCGGGGGGGCCTTTTTCCTGTTCCTGAGGTTCTCCCAGGACTATCCCCCGCTCCAGGCCGTGTATCTGTCCGTGTTCCATGCGGTCAGCGCCTTTTGCAACGCGGGTTTCAGCCTCTTTTCCAACAGCATGATGGACTACCGGCCGGACCTTTTGGTGAACACAACCCTTTTCGTGCTGATTGTCACCGGCGGGTTGGGATTCCTGGTCCTGGCCGAGCTGTCGCGCAGTTTCCCTCACTCCCGGCGGACCTGGTACCGGCTCAGCCTGCATTCCAAGGTGGTGCTGACCGCCACGATCGGCCTGATCCTGATCGGCGCGGTGTTGTTTTTGGCCATGGAGCACAACAACTCGCTGGGCGGCCTGCCCGGCCGGGAAAAGGCGCTGGCCGCGCTGTTTCAATCCATCACGGCGCGCACGGCCGGTTTCAACACGGTGGACATCGGCCACTTGGCCAACGAGAGCCTGTTCCTGCTGATCCTGCTGATGTTCATCGGCGGGGGGTCGGGGTCCTGCGCCGGAGGGATCAAGGCGGGCACGGCCGCCACGCTGGGGATTCAGGCCTTTTCCCGGCTGCGCGGTTTTGACGCTCCGCAGCTTTTCAGACGCACCTTTTCCCAGGCCAGCGTCTCGCGGGCCATGACCGTGGCCCTGATCGGCGTTATCGTCGTGGTGACGGCCACCCTGCTCCTGCAGGTCACCGAGTTGGGCGACGCCTCGCATCAGGCGAGCCGGGGGAAATTCCTGGAAATCCTCTTCGAAGTGGTCAGCGCCTTCGGCACTGTGGGACTGTCCACCGGGCTGACCGGCACGCTGAGCACGGCTGGGAAAATCATCATCAGCCTGACCATGTTCATCGGCCGGCTGGGGCCGTTGGCCGTGGCCCTGGCCATGTCCCGCCGGCGGACGATGCGCTTCCGCTACGCCGAAGAGAACATCATGATTGGATGAGGCACGCCATGAAACAATTCGCCGTGATCGGACTCGGAAATTTCGGGTACTTCCTGGCCACCCGGTTGTACGAAATGGGTCACGATATCCTGGCCGTGGACCTGGACCCCAAACGTGTCCAGGACATCAAGAACCACGTCGGCCAGGCCATCGTGGCCGACGCCACCGACCAGGAGGCCATGCTCTCCCTGGGGCTTCGCGACATGGACGCCGTGATCGTCTGCATCGGATCGAGCATGAACCAGTCCATCCTGGCCACCCTGCTCATGAAAGAGATCGGCGTCAAAAACGTGCTGGCCAAGGCCATCCAGGAACCCCACGGCCGCATCCTGGAAAAGATCGGGGCGAACGAGGTTCTCTTCCCGGAAAAAGACCTGGCCTGGCACCTGGCCGAACGCCTCCACAACCCCAACGTGCTCACCTACCTGCCCTTGACCGAGGGGTACAGCATCCTTGAACTGGCCCCGCCCAAGGAGTGGATCGGCAAAACCCTGGCCGAGCTGAACCTGATCACCCGCCTGGGCATCCAGATTCTGGCGGTCAAGGAATTCGTGCCCGAACGGGTCATCAATATCCCCACGGCCAATTTCGTGGTCAAGGACAGCGACCTCTTGATCATCATGGGACCCAACAAGGCCCTGGAACGTCTCCAGAACCGATGAATCCCCCACCCGGCCGCCCAAAACCGATAAAATGTTTCTTTTGACATAGTGGACCGCCGGTCCTATACTATGCTTGATTTAATATCGTGCGAGAATGACCGTGCTGACAGACGCCCATCAACGCCATCTGACCTACCTGCGACTTTCCGTGACCGACCGCTGCAACCTGCGCTGCCGGTACTGCATGCCTCACGGGGTCGAGCGCAAGCTCGAACACGGCGAAATCCTGTCCTATGAGGAATACCTGGAGCTGATCCGGATTCTGGTGGCCGAAGGGATCACCAAGTTGCGCATCACCGGCGGCGAGCCGCTCATCCGCAAGGGGCTGGCCGGCTTTCTCCAGCGCCTGCACGCCCGGTTCGGCCACCTGGACCTGCGGCTGACCACCAATGGCGTGCGCCTGGCCGACATGGCCGAGGACCTGCTGGCGGCTGGCGTCCGGCGGGTCAATGTCAGCCTGGACTCCCTCGATCCCAAGGTCTATGCCGAAATCACCGGCCAGGACGTTTTGGCCCGCGTGCTCGAAGGCATCGAGACGGCGCTCCGGCTCGGGTTCGAGCGGGTCAAGCTGAACGTGGTGGCCATCCGGGGGATGAACGATGGGGAGATTCTGGATTTCGCCCGGCTCAGCCTGGACCGCCCGATAGAGGTGCGGTTCATCGAGTACATGCCGCTGGGCACGGTCGGCTTTTGGAGCCGGGAGCGGTTCATGGCCGCGGCCGAGATACGCGACCTCCTGGCCGAACTCGGACCGATCCGGCCGCTGGGGTACGAAACCGGCGACGGTCCTGCGGTCCGCTATGCCCTGCCCGGTGCACGGGGCGCCATCGGCCTGATCAGCCCGGTGAGCGAACACTTCTGCGACCGCTGCAACCGGCTGCGCCTGACCGCGGACGGCAAGCTGAGGCTCTGCCTGCTTTCCAATAAGGAACTGGATTTAAAGACGCCGCTTCGCGCCCACACGCCGCCCGAGGTTTTGACCGGCATGATCCGGGAGGCCGTTCTGGAAAAGCCGGCCCACCATCACCTCGATCAGCCTCAGATCAATATTTCCAACCGGGCCATGCACCGCATCGGCGGCTAGTACGAAAAAGGGGTCAAAACCCTTTTTCCGATGCAATGTCGCGCCTAGCGGACAGGTCTCGATCTGAGACGCCGTTTTCCGGGCGTGGCATTTGAAAAAGGTTCCTGACCCCTTTTCCCGAAGAGCTGCCTAGGCCCCGAACTTGACCAACCGGCCCGCGTTGGCCATGGCCAGGGGCATGAGGTCGATGTGGCGGATCTGGCCCAGGCTGCCGGCCGCGCAGGGTCGCTCGCCGTACGCGGCCTGAGGCGTGGGGCGGACGTACTGCGAGTAAAGCAGCACGGGCAGGGCGTGCCAGGAATGGTTCTTCCACTTGGCCGGGGTCGAGTGATCGCCGGTAACGACCACAACGTCGGGCTTCAGGTCCATAATCTGGGGCAAAAAGCTATCCAGTTCCTCGATGACATGCACCTTGGCCTCGAAGTTGCCGTCCTCTCCGGCCGAGTCCGTCTTTTTGACGTGGAAGAAAAAGAAATCGTAGCCGTCCCAATGCTGGCGCAGGGTTTCGACCTCGCTGGCGATGTCGTGTCCGGTTTCGAGCACGTCCATGCCCACCAGCCGGGCCACTCCCCGATACATGGGATAGGTGGCGATGGCCCCGCTCCTCAGCCCGTACACCTCCGGGAAAAGCGGCAGGTTCGGCACCTTGGCCAGTCCCCGCAGATTGGCCCCGTTGGCCGGCCGCTGATCCGCCAGGATGGCCCGGGCCTGGCTGAGCCATTCATTGAACAGGGCCGCGGTCTTTTCCGCCTCGGGCCGGGTGGCCTCCACGGGCAGCGGCGGCACGCCCGTCTTTTGCGGATCGGTCTCGGTCAGGCCGTCTTCGAGGTGCTCGCCCCGAAGCACCAGCACGAACCGGTAGTCCTCCACCGGCTCCACAAAGACCTCCACGCCCGGCAGGGTGATACCCCGCAGCATATTCACCAGCTTGACGCACGTCTCGGTGGGGATGCGCCCGGCCCGACGGTCCGTGATCACCCCGGTCTCCGGGTCCATGGAACAGAAATTGCCCCGAGCGGCCACGTCCAGACGCGTCAGGTCGAAACCGATGCCCAACGCCTCCAACACCCCGCGCCCGATCTGGTAGTTCAGCGGATCGTAACCGAAAAGCCCCAAATGACCCGGTCCGCTGCCCGGGGTGATCCCCGGAAAGATCGGCGTGGACAGACCCAAATCCGAAATCCGGGCCAAGGCGTCCAGATTGGGGGTCTTGGCCGCCTCCAGCTCGGTCTGCCCGTCCGGCGTTAGAGGCAGCCCGCCCAAACCGTCCATGATCAGCAGAACGATCTTGGTTTGGGCCGAGGTCTTCAACTGTCCGATCAGTTTCAAATGATCCATTTCATCCTCTCCCGAGTTCGGGCCGGTAGAGCCCAAACAGTGTTTTCTTTAGGGTACAACAAAAAATCAACCTTGACATTAAAAAACAATTCGGATATTCATGAATGGAATCAGCGATGAAGGTCACACCTCGAAGTGGGCCTCGTCCGGGTCATAAAGAAGTTCCCGCCCTGAAAGCTGGCTTTTTTTCGCTACATGATGGGTATGACCCTATTTTCCTGATGATGGGTAGGTGATATCTGAAGTGTCTTCAAAATCCGGTATCGAGATCATTGTCAAGGACAATGATGTCGAGCAGGCCCTCAAGGTCCTCAAACGGAAGATCGCTCGCGACGGGTTGCTGAAACAACTCAAGACCAAGCGCAACTACGAGAAGCCGAGCGAGAAGCGGAAACGCAAGGAGCGGGAATCCCTGCGCCGCATCCGGAAGGCCATGGCCCGGCGCAACAAGCGGGCCAACCGCAGGTAACATTTCCTCGGGTTCTGCTCGCCTGACCCATGTTCATTCATGAATCCACAAGGCCCGCTTCGGCGGGTCTTTTTTTTCGTCAGGACAGCGTTTGGCGAAGCGCCGCGAGCACCCGCTCGGGAGTCAGCCAAGCCCAATCGGTAAAAGCGGCAGGACCGCCCGCCGGGGATAGAACCGCCACGCTCGAACCCCGCGGCGCCCAGCAGGCCGAGTCGGTCGGCCCGAACAGGGCCAGGGTCGGGCGTCCCAGCGCCGCGGCTAGATGGGTCACGCCGCTGTCCAACCCCACGTGGGCTCGCCCCAGCCCGAGACACGCGGCCAGCACCGGCAGCGGCAGGTTTTCGGCCAACCGCGTCCGGTCCGCTCCCAAGGCGGCCGCGATTTTCCCTCCCAGTTCCGCCTCGGCCGGACCCAAGACGAACAGCGGGACGAGATCGGTCCCCCGGTTCAGCCGGTCGGCCAGGGTCAGCCAGTTTTCCAGCGGCCAGACCTTGGCTGGCCCGCCGCTGCCCGGATGCAGAGACACCCAGCGATCGGGCAAAAGACCCAGGCCCTTTAAAAAAGCTTCGGCTTGTTCCCCGGCCTGGGCCGAGGGGGTGATCGTAACCGGGACGGCCAGCGGCTTCACGCCCGTGGCCGCGAACATATGGTCCACAAGATGCATTTTCATGTCGGCCGGCGGACGGGACGGCGCGACCAGAACCTGGTTCAGGCCGAGTCGCTTGAGCCCGGTGACAAGCGGATCGTTCGGGTCGCGGGCAAAAACCACCGCGGCCCGGTGGTCCCTCAGAAGGCGTGAGAGATGCGGCGAGGCCTGGGCCTCCCGCCCATACAATCCCAACCACACGGCCCGGTCCTGATCCAGAATCCCGGCCACAAAGGGCTGGCCGGCCAGCAGTTCCATCACCGAGGCACGACCCACCAGGGTCATTGCCTGGGCCTTGAAGTGAAGCGGCAAGGCCGCTAAAAACGGCAGGCCGAGGAGCACGTCCCCCAAGGCGCCGCGATGAAAGACCAGCACCTGCTCGGGTTCGACCGCTGAGGAAAAATCGTTCAACTCAAGGCTCCGCGCCCCAAGCCCGCCCCTTGGGTTTACCACCGAGGGCGGGGACGAGGGCTTCTACGTTATTTTTACTTGTCTTAAAAAACACCCTTGTGCTATAAAACCATGGGTTTTTGGGATGCCATCTTAATCGAATCCCCAGTCAAACCCCCAAGTATTTCAATTTTCACTTTCACCCTTGAGGAGGTCCTCATGGCCAAGAAGATTTTACTGCCGGAAGACCAACTGCCACGGCAATGGTACAATGTCGCGGCCGATCTTCCAAACGGCATGCAGCCCCCCCTGAACCCCGGGACCGGCCAACCTCTCGCTCCAGAAGACATGGCGCCCATCTTTCCCATGAATCTGATCGAGCAGGAAGCCAGCACCGAGCGATGGATCCCCATCCCCGAACCCGTGTTGGACATTTACTCCATCTGGCGGCCCACGCCGCTGGTCCGCGCCACCAATTTCGAAAAGCTCCTGGACGCCCCGGTCAAGATCTACTACAAAAACGAGGGTGTCTCCCCTCCGGGCAGCCACAAGCCCAACACGGCCGTGGCCCAGGCTTACTATAACCATGAATTCGGTATCAAGCGCATCTGCACCGAGACCGGCGCCGGCCAATGGGGCAGCGCCCTGGCCTTTGCCTGCGCGTTTTTCGATATCGAATGCAAAGTCTATATGGTCAAGATCAGCTACAACCAGAAGCCCTACCGCCGGTTGATGATGCAGACCTGGGGGGCCAGTTGCGTGGCCAGCCCGACCGATACGACCGAGGCTGGACGCAAGATACTGGCCGCGAATCCGGACTCGCCCGGTTCCCTGGGCATCGCCATCAGCGAGGCCATCGAGGCGGCCGTGACCAGCACCGGGGTGCCCACGCGGTACTCCCTGGGTTCGGTTCTCAACCACGTGCTGCTGCACCAGACCGTGGTCGGCCAGGAAGCCAAGAAGCAGCTCGAAATCGCCGGGGACTATCCGGACGTCATCATCGGCTGCGCCGGCGGCGGCTCCAACTTCGCCGGCCTCGCCTTCCCCTTTGTCGCGGACAAAATCGCGGGCAAGGACATCCAGATCATCGCGGCCGAGCCTTCCTCCTGCCCGACCATGACCCGCGGACCTTTTGCCTACGACTTCGGCGACACGGGGCAGATGACCCCGCTCCTGGCCATGTTCACCCTGGGTCACGACTTCGTGCCTCCGCCGATTCACGCCGGCGGCCTCCGTTACCACGGCATGGCTCCGCTGGTCAGCCAATTGGTTCGCGACGGCATCGTCGAACCCCGAGCCTATCACAACCTCGAAACCTTCAAGGCCGGCGTGGACTGGGCACGAACCGAAGGCTTCATCTCCGCCCCGGAAACCAACCACGCCCTGGCGGCGGTTGTCCAGGTGGCCAAGGAGGCCAAGGAAGAGGGCAAGGAAAAGACCATCCTGGTCAACTGGAGCGGACACGGCCTGGTGGACATGGCCGCTTACGACGCCTATCTCTCCGGGAAGCTGACCGACTACGCCCTGCCCGAAGAGGAGATCGAACGGGCGCTCAAGGCCATCGAGGGACTGCCCAAACCGGCCTAGGGAAACCAACCATATGCTGGACGTCAAGACCATCTTCGATACCTTGGAGATCCGCTGCCCGCGGCTGGGAGGGACGGTTCCCTTTGACTACTGCCGCAAGGTGGCCGGAGGTCTGCCCTGCTCCAAGGCGCTCCTTTGCTGGGAGCGTCAGTTCCCGGTCGAGGCCTACATGAGCAAGGTGCTCACGGCCGAGGAATGGCAGAAGGCCTTTTTCAGCGAACCGGAACCGCGTCTGACCCAGATTCTGCGCCTGGCCGAACAGGCCAAGGCGGGAAAGACATCCGCCGGATCGGAAACGAAGCCCTCGGAAGAGACGGTCTGAAAAAGTCCAGCGACCAAGAAGACCCCACGGGGCCATGCAGTCACCAGGCTGCATGGCCCCGCGTTTTTTGACGAATAGCCTCTCGGCCGGGGTTGCGTTATAATGAAGAAAAATCGCGGCTTCCCGGCGGAAAATACCCTGCGCGAGGCGCGGTCTTGGAGAAAACGGATGACGATTACAGCCAAGCTTTGTCTGGAAGACGGCCGGGAAACCGTGGCCCGCGAGGAACAACTCCAGGTCTGGTTCGAAAGCGCGGCCCAGACAGGCTCCCTGCGGGCCGCGGCCGAGGCGTCGGGCGAATCCTATAACCGGCTGCTTAAAATATTCCGGACCCTGGAGGCATCTCTTAGCCTGACCTTGATCGAACCCTTGGCCGGTAAGGGCAAAAAGGCGGACGCGCGCCTTGTCCCGGACGTGGCCAAGCGTTTCCAGAGCAAAGGCCGCGAAAAGAACAAAAGGCTTTTGCCCCTGCTCTTGACCTCGGACGCCGGCCAGAAAGGCCTGGTGCAGACCGTGGCCGTGGTCGGGCCGGCCGGAAGCGGCAAGACCGCGCTGGTCTGCGGGTTGGTCCAGGAGCTTCGCCACCGGGGCTGGCGCGTGGGCGTGATCGAACGGTGGTCCGAGGAGGAGGGTCCGATGCCGCGGCCCGCGCCTCCAGGCCCGGCCGGCTCATGCGGCGCGATTCTGTCCGGTCCCCAAGGCCTGACCGCGCGCGTACTGCTCGAAGAAGAGCTGATGCCCGAAATCGTGGCCGCCACGTATCTGCCGGAAGCGGACCTGGCGCTGGTCGAAAGCCGGGAGAAGCTCAACCTGCCCAGCATCGACGTCTTCCGCCGGGACCTCGCCAAACTGCCCGTGACCCGCAAGAGCAAATATCTTTTGGCCGTCACCGGGGACAAACCCTCGGAAGACAAGGACTGGCCTTACTTTCCCGAGGATGACCTGGCCGGACTGGCCGACCTGATCGAACAAAAGATTCTGCCCCGGCGGGAAGATGTCAGGCTCGTGGACCTGTGGGTCAACGAGCGGCGGGTGCCCATGGTGCCCTTTGTGGAGGAGATCATCGCCAGCACCATGGCCGGGCTCATCTCCACGCTCAAATCCTGCGATCAGGAGGGAGACATCCGCCTGACCATCCGTCGCCGGCAAGAAAGCTGAATCAGAGTAACCAGTTGTCCTCAAACGAAACCATGATCGGCTATGACGAGGCCCTCCGGCTCGTGCTGGCCAATGTCCCCCGCCCGGGGGACGAGGCGGTCGATCTGTCCCAGGCCGCCGGGCGGGTCCTGGCTGAGGAAGTCGTGTCCGCGGCCGACAGCCCCTCGACCGACGCGGCCCTCAAGGACGGCTACGCGGTTCGGTCCGAGGACGTGGCCCAAGCGGCAGTCAAACATGACGTCAAACTGCGTCTGATCGGCACACAAATGGCGGGCAGCCCGCTCAATTCGCCGGTTTTGACGCCCGGAGCGACGGTGCGCGTCACCACCGGCGCTCCCCTGCCCCCCGGCGCTCGGGCGGTCTTGGCCCGGGAGTTCGCCCGGGAGGAGGCGGGGTGGGTCTTCTGCCAGAACAACGCCGAACCAGGCCGCAACGTGCTGCCCCGGGGATCGGATATTCGGATCGGGCAGGTCGTGGCCCATCCCGGCCAGCGGCTGCACCCGGCCTTGATCGGCCTCCTGGCCTCGGCCGGCCGAAAGCGATTGCGGGTTTTCGCCCGGCCCCGCGTGGCCGTGATCGCCACGGGCGACGAAGTGGTCTTGCCGGGCGAGAATCTGGCGCCGGGCCAGCTCTACGCCAGCAACCTGGTCGAGGCCCTGGCCTGGCTGAACGCCTTGGGCTTTCCCCGGCCCGCTTCCGCCATCGTTCCCGACCGGGAGGAGGACATAACACGGGCCATCGAGCATCTGAAAAACCAAGCCGACGCCTGGATCACCAGCGGCGGGGCCTGGCAGAGCGAACGCGATCTCGTGGCCCGGACTCTGAGCGGTCTGGGCTGGCGGCCGGTCTTCCACCGGGTGCGGCTGGGACCGGGTAAAGCCGTGGGTTTCGGCCTGCTCGAAGGCCGGCCTTTTTTCCTGCTGCCCGGCGGCCCGCCGTCGTTCGAGGCGGCCCTGCTGACCCTGGCACTGCCCGGACTCATGGCCATGGGGGGCTGGCGCGGCCCCATCTTCCCCGAGCTTCCGGCCCGGCTCTCCGAATCCATCAGCGGCGACCAGGACTGGACCCAGGTGATCCACGTGGAACTGGTCCGCGACCAGGACGACTGGGTGGCCGTGCCCTTGAAAGAGGCCAGCCGCCTCGTCTCCATGGCCCGCAAGACAGGCCTGGTCTTCATCCCCGAGGGCACGGCCCGCGTCGAGGCCGGCGCGCGGATGACCGTCCGGGTGGTGAGCCCGCTGCCGGCGTGATCTGCCGATAGTCCTCTCTTGAGATCACAACAGCCCCTTCCTGTCATTGCGAGCGAAGCGAAGCAATCTCGTTATTGAACAATGAATGAGGTTGCCGCGGCGTCACGCTATCGCGTGATTCCTCGCCATGAAGGCATGGGGCTTTGGTTGTGAAGGCGTTCGCGGAAAAACCGCGTTAGAGCTGAAAATGCCGCTTGAGGAAAGCGGCCAGGCCGGCCGCGTCATTGAGGCCGAAGCGGGGCACGTTCAAATCCAGCGGCGCGTCACTGACCAGGGCGATGAGATTTTCGTCGCTGCTGCAAAACGGCTCGGCGTGCACCTCGGGACGGTACACCTCGATCTTGGGCCGCTCGGCCCGCTTGTAACCCTCGACCAGCACCAGGTCCATGCCACGGAAAAATCCGAGCAGCTCGTCCAGGCTCCAGTCGTGGTCCGTGTCCTGAACCAGGGCCAGCTTGGCCGGGGAGCTGATGACGGTCCGCCGCGCCCCGGCCCGCTTGTGCCGCCAACTGTCCTTGCCCGGCACGTCGATGTCAAAGCCGTGCACGTCGTGCTTGATCGTGCCCACGGACAGGGCCAGGCGGGCGAGTTCGGGCAGGAGTTTTTCCATGAACGTGGTCTTGCCTGCGTTTGATCGGCCCACCACGCAGACCAGGGGCGGAAGCGCGTCCCGGGCGGTCATGCGGCGACCCCGTCCCAGGTCCAGAGCACTTCGCCCATCTGCTCAACGCCGTAGCCGCCCAGCGCGGTCACGGCCTCGCGAAACTCCGCGTCGGCCAGGACTTCCAAGAGCGCCTGAATCTTGCGGTCTCCCCAGAACCGCTCCGGGATGACCAAGTCATACCGCTCCGTGGTCACGGGCACGAAGTCCAAATCCAGGGCCTTGGCCGCGGCAAAGATGGCCACGCCCACGTCGGCCCGGCCCGACAGCACGTCCACGGCCACGGCCATGTGGGTGAACTCCTCCCGTTCGTAGCCCGCGATCCGGGCCGGGTCCAGGCCCTCCTGCTTGAGATGATAATCCAAGAGAATCCGCGTGCCCGACCCGAGCTGGCGGTTGACCAGCACCACGTCGTCCCGCGCCAGATCGCCGAAGCCGAGAATCTTTTTGGGGTTGCCCTTGGGCACGACAAAGCCCTGCTGGCGATAGACGAAGTTGACCAGTCGGAGCGGCAGGCCGGCCAGGTGCTCTCGAAGATAGGAGACGTTGTACTCGCCGCTCCGGGTGTCCAAGAGGTGCGACCCGGCCAGGTGGCAAAATCCGCGTTTCAGCGTCAGGAGCCCGCCCAGGCTGCCCACGTTGGCCGAGGACAGGGTCACGCCCGGGTCCTGGCGGCGGATATAGTCGCCCAACAGGTCCAGGGTGTTGTCGTGGCTGCCGATAACCACGAGCGTGCCTTCGATTTGGGCCGGCGCGCGCAGCAGTTCGGCCTGGACCCGCTCGTTGGCGCCCACGCCCTCGCTGTCGGTCGGGATGCGGATAATGCCGTCGGCTCGGGTCAGGGTGGTGATGGAACCCGCGCCCCGGGGGAGCGGCACGGCCACGATCTCGTCGTCGATCCGGCCGAGCTTGACCCGGAGGAATTCCTCCAGGCCCAGCCGCGAAGGCAAGGCCTGGGAAGGCCGGACCGTGACCCGCGGCCGGTCCTCGGGCGGAACGCCCAGCAACCGGGCCAGAAGCGGCGCGGCGAACTGCTCGAAGGAAATGACCGCTGAGACCGGGTAGCCCGGATTGCCGATGAACGGCCGGCCCTCGGCCACGCCCAGGATGGTGGGCTTGCCCGGCATGATGGTCACGCCGTGAACCAGCACCTGGCCCAACTCGGCGCAGACCGTGGCCGTGTAGTCCTCGCTGCCGGCCGAGGACCCGGCGTTGACCATGACCATATCCGCGCCGTCGGCGATGGCCCGGCGCACCGCCTCCCGGATGGCCGCGTAGTCATCGGGCACGATGTCCGTGACCACGGCCTCTCCGCCGGCCCGGCCGATCATGGCGCTCAGCATGACCGAATTGAATTCCACGATCTGGCCCGGCTTGGGGTTGGCTTCCGCGTCCTTTATGGACACCAGTTCCGAGCCGGTGGGGATGACATATACCCGCGGCCGTTTCTTGACCGCGATCCGTCCGTGGCCCGAGGCGACCACGGCCCCGAGTTCATAGGCGTTCAGCCGTGTGTTCTGGGGGATGACCATCTCCGTGGCCACGATATCCTCGCCCACCTTGCGCACGTGCTGCCAGGGATAGGCGGCGGCCTCGATCCGCACTTGGTCGCCGGACAGCCGCTCGACGTTCTCGATCATGATGACCGCGTTGGCGCCTTCGGGCAGGGGATGGCCGGTGTTCAGCTCAAAGGCGTTCCGGCCGAGCTGAAGCGTGCGGGGCGCGTCCTGGGAAGCGCCGTAGGTGTCCTCGGCCATAACCGCGATGCCGTCCATGGCCGCGGCATGGTAGGCGGGCGAGGACAGCCGGGCGAAGATCGGCTCGGCCGTGACCCGGTCCAGGGCCTCGGCCGTGGGGACCATTTCGGAATCCAGCCAGCCCCTAGGATCGAACCGGTCGAGAAAAATCCGGCGCGCCTCGGAAAGGCCCTTGAGTTCCAGATAGACGTGCCGCTCGAACGGCTTTTCAGGCTTCATCTGTATTCCCTCACCTTACGGCTCGAACAGGGCAACCTTGACCGCCGCGCCCCGGCGCAAGCCCTCGCTGTTCAAGCCGATGCGAATCAAACCGTCGGCCTTGACCATGGTCGAAATCAAACCGGATTTGCCCAGCACCGGATGGGCCGCGAGACTCCCGTCCTCGGCCCGTTCCAGACGGACGCGCACGTAATCCTCCCGGCCGTGCACCGAGGCCACGTTCCGGGCCAGGGTGGCCTCGATAAAGCGGCCGGGCCGTTCCGGGCCGACCGCCTCCCCGGACAAACGCTCGATGAGCGGCCGCACGAACAGATCAAAGGTGATCATGGCGCTGACCGTGTGTCCGGGCAAACCCCACAGGCTCTTTTGCCCAGCCCGCGCCAGGATGGTCGGTTTGCCCGGACTGACCGAAACGCCGTGCACCAGAATCTCGCTGTCCGCAAACGAGGAAAAGACCTCCACCGTATAGTCCCGCACGCCCACCGAGCTGCCGCCCGAGAGGATGACCGTGTCGGCCTGTTCCAAACCGCGAGCCACCACGGCCCGAAGCTGCTGGGGGTCGTCCCGAACCAGGCCCAGATGAACGGGCAACCCGTGGGCCGATTCGACCAAGGCGCCCAGGCTGTAGGTGTTGATGTCCCGGACCTGGCCCGGCCCGGGCGATTCCTCGACGGGCACGATCTCGTCGCCCGTGGAAATCACGGCCACGCTGGGCTGACGCGTCACCTGGACGCGGCCCACGCCCAGGCCGGCCAAGAGGCCGATGTCCTGGGGCCGAAGCCGCGCGCCCCGCCTCAGCAAAACCTCGCCCGCTTTCACGTCCTCGCCGGCCCGGATCACGTGATCATACGGCGCCACGGCGCGGGCCAGCTCGACCATGCTGTCGTCCACGGCCCGGGCGTATTCGACCATGACCACGGCGTCGGCCCCCTGGGGCATCATGCCGCCGGTCCAGACGCGCATGGTCTGGCCCGGTCCGACGGGCGTCTCGGGCTGCTCGCCCATGGCCACTTCGCCAATAAGGGCAAACAGACCGGGCAGGCTTTCGGTCGCGCCAAAGGTGTCCCTGGCCCGGACCGCGTAGCCGTCCATGGTCGAACGGTCAAAGGTGGGCACGTTCTCGGCGGCGCGGATGGATTCGGCCAGAACCCGGCTCCGGGCCTCGGCCAAAGCGACCTGCTCGCCGGCCAGCGGCTCGAACCGGCCGATCAGGTCCAGCACCTCGGCCACGGTTTTTACTTTGAAAAAATGCTCCATATCCCTGGTTCCGCATTGGATGACGCTGGACTAGAATATGTCACAGTGGATATAATTTTGCAAAGCATAGACGCGATGAAAAGGGAGGACAGCGTGGCCGAAAACGAACTTTGTTTCAAGGGGGCCGTCGAGCTGACCCGCTTGATCCGAACGCGCGAGGTATCGGCCCGGGAGGTGATGGCGGCCCACCTGGCCCGCATCGACCGGATCAACCCGGTGGTGAATGCCATCGTCAGCCTGATCCCGGAGCAAGCCTTGGCGGGAGCCGAGGCCGTGGACCGGGCCTTGGCCCAAGGTTTGGACCCAGGCCCCTTGGCCGGGCTGCCCGTGGCCCATAAGGACTTGCTGCCCACCCAGGGCCTTCGCACCACCTATGGTTCGCCCATCTTCAAAGATTATGTGCCCGACCACGACGCCCTGATCGTGGCCCGGCAGAAAGCGGCCGGCGCGATCTGTTTGGGCAAGACCAATACGCCCGAGTTCGGGGCCGGGTCCCAGACTTTCAACCAGGTCTTTGGCGCGACCCGGAATCCCTACGACCTGACCAAGACCTGCGGCGGAAGCAGCGGCGGGGCCGCCGTGGCCCTGGCCATGGGCATGATCGCCTTGGCCGACGGCTCCGATCTGGGCGGTTCGCTGCGCAACCCGGCCAACTTCTGTAACGTGGTCGGGCTGCGTCCCTCGCCGGGCCGGGTTCCCTCCTGGCCCAAGACCCTGGGCTGGTTCCCCCTGGTCGTGGTCGGCCCCATGGCCCGGTCCGTGACCGACCTGGCTTTTCTGCTCAGCGCCGTCGCCGGCCCGGACCCCCGAGACCCCACGGCCCTGTCCGAGCCTGGAGGAAAATTCGCGCCACCCCTCGGCCGGGATTTCAAAGGAACGCGCGTGGCCTTCAGCCCGGACCTGGGCGGTTTGCCCGTGGACCGGCGGGTGCGCGAGGTCTTGATACGGCAACGGTCCGTTTTCGAGAACCTAGGGTGCATCGTCGAGGAGGCGACCCCGGACCTTACCGACGCCGACGACATCTTCCAGGTCCTTAGGGCCTATTATTTCGAGGCCCGATGGGGGAAATATCTGGACAGCCACCGCCATCTGCTCAAGGACACGGTCGTCTGGAACATCGAAGCCGGCCGGGCCCTGACCGGCGCGCGGATCGGCCGGGCCGAGGCCGACCGGACAAGGCTCTTTCACCGCGTGCGCGAATTCATGGAAGCCCACGAGTTCCTGGTCCTGCCGGTCAACCAGGTGCCGCCCTTCGACGTGGACCAGCCCTACATCACCGAGATCGAGGGCGTGGCCCTGGAGACCTATATCGACTGGATGAAGTCCTGCTACCACATCACCGTGACCGGCCTGCCGGCCATTTCCGTGCCGGCCGGGTTCACGGCCGAGGGCCTGCCCGTGGGCATCCAGATCGTGGGCCGACACCGGGACGACCGCGGCGTGCTGGAGCTGGCCCACGCCTTCGAACAAGCCACGGGCGTCGGTGAGTGGCGTCGGTTCGATCCCCGATTGCCAGGCTGACCCCGGTTGGTTGAAATTCAGGGAAAGATGGCTATTTTTTTATGAAGGACCCAAATCAGCCCGGGCCGCGTTTTCGGTTGAGACTGACCAAGCGACCCTGAGAAGGAGGATGCCATGGCCGAACAACCTGGGGCCGTTTCCCTGCAAGGCCAGCCGCTCACGCTGCTGGGCCAGGCCATCAACGTCGGAGACCGCGCGCCGGACGTCACCATCCTGGACAACGATCTGAAGCCGGTCCAACTCTCGAACTATCGGGGCAAGGTCGTCATCCTGACCTCGGTGCCTTCCCTGGACACCGCGGTCTGCGATCTGGAGACTCGGCGGTTCAACCAGGAGGCGGCCGGATTGAGCGACGACATCGCCATCCTGACCGTGAGCATGGACCTGCCTTTCGCCCAGAAGCGATGGTGCGGAGCCGCGGGCGTGGACAAGGTCAAGACCCTGTCCGACCACCGGGAGGCCGTCTTTGGCCGGACCTACGGCCTGCTCATCAAGGAGCTGCGTCTCCTGGCCCGGGCCGTGTTTGTGCTGGACCGGGAGGGCGTGGTCCGTTATAAAGAACTCGTGGCCGAGACGACCCACGAGCCGAATTACGAGGCCGCGCTCCAGGCGGCCAAGGACCTTTTGTAGGGGGACGATCATGACCACGAACACGGACGCCGTACTTGTGCCTTGCCCAAGCTGCGGCGCGAAAAACCGCGTGCCCCGCGGCCGGCTGAACGACCGGCCCGTCTGCGGCCGGTGCAAGACCCCGCTTCAGGCCGGCGCCGGCCCGACGCATCCCATCGACATCACGGACCAGACCTTCGGCTCCGAAGTGCTGAACCACCCAGGCCCGGTGCTGATGGACTGCTGGGCCCCCTGGTGCGGACCCTGCCGCATGGTGGCCCCGGTCCTGGAGGAAATGGCCCGGGACTACGCCGGCCGGCTGAAAATCGCCAAGCTCAACGTGGACGAAAACCCGGCCACGGCCGCGCGCTTCGGTATCCAAAGCATCCCCACCCTGATCGTCTTCAAGGCCGGACAGCCCGTTCATCGGGTGCAGGGCGCCCTGCCCCGCCGGGAACTGGAAAACCAGATTCAACGCTTCCTTTGAAAGGACCCATCATGCTGCGCACCAAGGAACAGTACCGCCAAGACCTCTTTAACATGAAGCCCAACATCTACATCGGTGGGAAAAAGGTCGGCCGGGACGACCCCCGGCTGGCGCCCGGCATCAACGTGCTGGACATCACCTTTGACCTGGCCCAGGACCCGGCCTGCCAGGGCCTGGCCACGGCCACGTCCACGCTCACCGGCCAGCCCATCAACCGCTGGGCCCACCTGCCGCAGAATCCCCACGACCTCTTGCAGAAACAGAAGCTGATCCGCGTGGGCGCGCGCCGGGCCGGCGGGTGCATCCAGCGCTGCATGGGACAGGACGCCATCGTGGCCCTGGCCGTGTGCACCAAGGAGATGGACGAGGCCAACGGCACGGACTACCACCAGCGGTTCCTGGATTATCTGAAGGTGTACCACGAAAAGGACCTGGACGGCTGCTGCGCACAGACCGACGCCAAGGGCGACCGGCTGAAAAGGCCCAGCGAACAAAAGAACCCGGACGCCTACGTGCACGTGGTCGAGGAGCGCGAGGACGGCATCGTGGTCAGCGGGGTCAAGATGTCCATCACCCAGGCCGCCTACGCCGACGAAATTTTCGTCATCCCCACCCGGGCCTTGATGGAGGAAGACCGCGACTTTGCCGTGGCCTTCGCCGTGCCAGGCGACGCCGAGGGCGTACGCCTCATCACCCGGCCGGTCTGGCTCCGGGAAAAGGACAAGGCCGGGGCCGCGCCCTTTGCCCGCTTCGGCGTCTCCGACTCGGTGGTCATCCTGGACAACGTCTTTATCCCGCGCGAGCGGGTCTTCATGTGCGGCGAATGGCAGTTCGGCCGGCGGATGGCCCTGCTCTTCGCCGACTCGCACCGTTTCAGCTACTGCGGGTGCAAGCCCGCCGTGTCGGACATCCTCTGCGGCGCGTCCTGCCTGGCCGCCGAGGCCAACAACATCGCCAAGGTGGCCCACATCCGGGAAAAGCTCTCCAGTTTCGCCTCCTCGGCCGAGCTGGCCTTTGCCGCGGGCGTGGCGGCCGCGGTGTACGGCGAAAAGACCTCAGCCGGCGTCTTCTTCCCCAACGAGATTTACGCCAACGTGGGCCGGCGGCTGACCGGCGAACTGATTTACCACGAGTACAACCTGCTGACCGAGATCGCCGGCGGCATCTCCGTGACCATGCCCTTTGGAGAGGACTTCGAGGAAGGGGACAACGTGGACGACCTCATGAAGTTCATCGTCCGCAACCCCAACCTCGACCCGGATGTCTCCCTCAAGATATGGAAATTCATCGAGGAGATCGGCGCCTCGGCCATGTCGGCCTGGTACAAGATCGCCGGGGTGCACGGCGGCGGGTCCCCGATCATGGAGACCATCGCCCTGAACCTGGGCTACGACTACGAGGACAAGAAGCGCCTGGCCCGGTACCTGGCCGGCATCGACGAGACCCTGGACGATTCCGCCCTGGTGGGCCTCGAACCGCACCCGATCCAGGAGGAGTGAGAAGACTCGTTCACTCCCGTTCCAAGGCTTTGCCTCGACACCTTTATCGTCCGGGCGATTTAATTCTACCGGGATGAAATTGTGTTGAGGCAGAGCCTCAAATCGTTATGACGTTCCAGGGCAGAGCCCTGGAACGAGGGGAAAATGGACAAGGGGTCTTGCCCTGGTGAGCCTGGACCCTGGCTTTCGCCAGGGTGACGAGCTTTCGCGGGGGCAATGGGCTTTTGCCAGCATGACGGGATTTTATTGGGACGACGGATTCCCTCTGGCCAAGCCTCGAAACGTCATTCCGGTGAAAGCCGGAATCCAGGCGCCTCAATATAGTCTGACGAAAAAGACGTCACCCCGGCTTTCGCCGGGGTGACGGGGTGTTCACTCCCATTCGAGGGCAGAGTCTTGGAACGAGAATGGAAGACTTCCTGCTATAAGCCGTTTCTGAAACAGAATCCTACTGGGAATCGGGGCGGGGCCGGAAGGTATAGGCGCTCAATTCACCCAGCCCGTTCAGGGTGAAGAGGACGGTCAGGGACCGGTCCAGGAGCTGGTCCACGTATTCCAAGCGGACCGACCAGCACTGCGCCCGATAGACCAGGGCCACCACGGTCTCGATGCTTAACCCCTCCTGGTAGGAGTAACGGTCCTCGAGTTCGAGCCCCAGCTTTTCGGTCAGGGTGAGATGCAGTTTGTAGTGAAGCTCCTTGTAATTCTCGTAGCTGTAGTTGTATTCGATCAGCAGTTCGTCCCCGCGACTGTCCTTCAAGCGCAAATCCAGGCTGTATCCGGTCCACCTGTGATCGTAGGTGTCATAGGCGCCGGTCCCCTCCAGTTCGATGAACGGCGGGAAATACAGGTTGAGTCGGGCCTCCCAAGGCCCGTGGACCGCCCGCTCGTTTTCGGGGTCCGATTGGTCGAGCCGCGAGGCCAGGAGGTTGTAAGTCCTGAACAGGCCGAAGCGCAGGAACTCGTAGTAGTCGTATCCAAGCGGGGCGTCCCGGTTCCCCTCCCCCTCCTCGGCGGCCTTCCGGGGTTTCTTGGCCACCAGGTAATTGACCAGGCCGTATTCGATCATCTCCTCCCGCTCCAGCCGGTCGATGTAGTCGAAGTGCGGCAGGTCGTCCAGATTCCCGCCGGTGAAGAGCCGGTAGGCGATGAGCGGCTGGAAGCGGTGCTTGATCTGGGTCACGCCGAAATGATTCAGGTCATACACACGGGCCATCCGCGTGGAGGCTTCGAGCTGGGCCTCGAACATCTCCCGCGACCGCATACCGACGTAGGGCGCGTCTTCCACGTCATAGGGATAATAGACCAGCTCCCGCGCGCCCAGGGAGGGGTCCAGGTTCAGCCAGCCGCCCACTTGGGTCGGCCAGTACAGCCGGGGGTGGATGTCCAGGCGGTGGCCGCGGCTGCCGCTTTCCCGGGTGATGAATTGATAGCTGGATTCCATCTGGAACAGGAAGGGGGTGCGTCCCACGGTCGTGCGGGGCAGTTCCAGGTCGATCCGGGGCAGGCGCTGCACGGTCTTTTCGTTGTCCACGCTGTTCGGATCGGGCTCGATATAGGCCAGGGCCATGTCCAGGTGCATGGGGCTGAGGTCCCGGGAGGCGAGCAGCGTGGTGGTGCGCTGCGCGTCGCGGGGTTCGTCCAGGCCGCGGTTGAATTCGAACAGGAACTGGTCATTCGTGTTGTCGAAACCAAAGGGCAGGCGCTGGAATTCGGGCAGGAGCTTGGGGTCGCTGATGTAGTCCAGGTCGAATTTGACGTCCAGGCCCGAGGCGGTGGTCAGGTTCGATTTGCCCCGCAGCCAGTATCGGTTGCGGTAAATCCGGCCCTCCTCCTCGTCCGGCACAAAGATGGTCGGCGGGTCCTGATCGTCCAGGAAATCGAGCTTGTAGGTGCCCTGGCCGCCCCAATCCTTGTAGCGGAACTCCAGACCCAGGTTCACCCCCCGCAGGGTCATGGGCGTGACGGTGAAGGTCATGTCCTTGCTGTCTGACAGGGCCAGGAAGTACGGCAAATACAGGCCCAGGCCATCCCGGTCCGAGGTCAGGACCTGGGGCGTCAAAAAGCCGCTCTGGCGCTTGGATTTGACCGGAACGATCAGAAAGGGCGTGTAAAAAATTGGCAGATCGCGGGCCGCCAGGGTCACGTGACGGGCGGTGGCGTAACCTTCCCGCTTCACCGAGACGTCTCGGGCGGTCAGGGACCAGTCCGGCCGGGCGCCGTCGCAGGTGGTGATACGGCCCCGGGCCATGTGAAACGTGTCCGGGCCGGTCTTTTCCAGCTCGGCGCCCGAGATGTAATAATGGTTGGAGGGGAAGAAGATCGTGCCGTTAAAAATCGTGCCCACGTTGCGGTCGAGATTCAGCACCAACCGCTCGCAGGTCAGCCGGAACTCCGACGAGGTGAGCAGGACGTTCCCCCGAACATCCACGGTCCGGGTCTTCTCGTTATAGTGAACGTAATCGGCCTGAAGGCGTTCCTCGCCCCGAACCAGCGACACCCGGCCCTCGGCCTCGATGGCGTTCTCCCGCTGGCTGCCCGTGATCCGGTCGGCCTCGATGGTCCAACCCGGCTCCCCGCCGATGGTGATGCGCGCCTGCTGGGCCTCCGCCGTCTCAAGAACCAGAATCAGCGACAGCGCGAAAAAAAGAAATATTCGAATCCGCATGGCAAATGCCTGAGGTATGAAGACTAAAGGGCGGACCCTTCCGCTCCTTCATACCATCATTGCCATGCGGGGTAAAGGGTTGCCTATCAGCTACAGGTCCGATTCGCCGGTCAGGTAGGCCCGGGCCTCGCCCGCGGTGAAAAGCGAGCCGGCGACCACCACCAGTTCGTCCTTCTTGGCCGCGGCTTTGGCCGTCTCGATGGCCTCCGGCAGCGTTGGAATGACCTTCTTGGGCCCCCGGAAGCCCTTGGCGAACTCGGCCAGCCTTTCGGGCGTGGCGGCCCGCTCGTACACCGGCCGGGTCAGGTACAGGGCCTTGGCCAGCGGCAGGAGCGGGGCCATGACATGGGCGATGTCCTTGTCGGCCATGATGCCCAGCACCAGGTGAACGCCCGGGCGGCCGAGATCCCGGATGGTGCGGGCCAGCACCCGGGCGCCGTTCGGGTTGTGGGCGCCGTCCAGCATCAGGTCCGGCGGGCCGGGGAAAATTTCGGCCCGGCCCGGCCAGGTCACCGTGGCCAAGCCTTGCCGCACCTGCTCCTCGGTCACGGTGAACCCGTTCTCCTGAAGCAGCTCCAGCGCTGCCAGGGCCAGGGCCTGATTACGGACCTGGTGCGGACCCAGCAGACCCGGCTGCAGCTCCTTGAGCTTCCAGGACAAACCCCGATAATCGAACGTCCCGTCCGGCCGCCGGCGGACGCGCACCTCCCGGCCCAGGCAGATGAGCCGCCCGCCCAGCTTCTGGGTCTTGGCCTCGAAAAGATCGCGGATGAACTTCCGGCTTTCGCCCGTGACCACCCGCAGCCCCGGTTTGATGATGCCCGCCTTTTCAAAGGCGATCTCGGCCAGGGTCCGGCCCAGATACTCGGTGTGCTCCAGCCCGATGTTGGTGATGATCCCCACCAGGGGCAGGGCCACGTTGGTGGCGTCCAGCCGGCCGCCCATGCCCGTTTCCAGCACCGAGAGGTCCACCTTTTCCTGGGCGAAGTACTGGAAGGCCATGGCCGTCACGAACTCGAAAAAGGTCGGCGGCTCGCTGGCGTCGGTCACTTGCCAGACCTGCTCGGCCAGTTCGACCACCCGCTTCTTAGTGATCATCTTGGGGCCGATGGCGAAGCGCTCCCGGAAGGAAACCAGGTGGGGCGAGGTGTAGAAGCCAACCTTATACCCGGCCAAGGTCAGGACCCGGGTCACGGTCGCGCCCACCGAACCCTTGCCGTTGGTGCCGGCGATGTGGATCGAGGGCGCGTCCCGGTCCGGCCGGCCCAGGCGCGTAAGCAGGTTCTCGGTCGAGGACAGGCCCAGTTTGATGCCGAATTTTTGCAGCTCGAAGAGCCGCTCCACGGTCCGCTGATAAGTCATGCCTCGGGCGCCTCCCTTACGCCCTCGGTCACTTAAAACGCCTCACCGGGGCGCGTCCACGCGCTCCAGCCCGGCGTAGGCCACGTGCAGAATCTTCCGGCCGAAGTGGTCGAAATCCACCTCGACCTTTTCCTCGGTCTGGCGGCCGATCACCCGGCCCAGCCCGAAAACCCGGTGCATCACCCGCTCCCCATCCTGAAACCCGCCCGTGGGCGGCGGCTGGGGCGGCGGTCCGGGCGCGGTCACCCGCCGGACGGCCCCGACCGACTCCGACCCGGAACCCAGGGCCACCAAATTCCTGGGCACGTCGGCCAGGAAAGGCGACAGGGCCGGCTGAAGCAGCCCGCCGTAGTAGGCGCCCGGGTCCATGGGGCAGATGAAATACAGGTTCTCCTCGGCCCGGGTCGCGGCCACGTACATGAGCCGGCGCTCCTCGTCCAGGGATTCCAGGGTCATGCGGCTGAAGACCGGCGGGAAGCGGCCGTGCGCGGCCCAGATGACGAACACGGTGTGCCACTCCAGCCCCTTGGCCGAATGCACGGTGGACAGCACCAACCGGTCCGCGTTGTCCGAGGCCCGGGACCGGGACAGGGTCGCGTCCGGGGGTTCGAGAGCCATGTCGGCCAGCAGCCGGCCCAAACCGCGGTATTCCCCGGCCAGCCGCAGGAACTCCTGCACCTCGTGGCTCCGCTCCGGGTAGTCATCGAATTTCCGCTCCATGAGCGGCCGGTAAAAGTCCCAGGCGCTTTGCACGCGTACTTCGATGGCCACGCCTCGCGGCGCAATGCCGGCCATGAGCGCGGCCAGCGGAGACAGCGCCCTCTTCAACCGGCCCAACACCGGGCAGGCGTCCAGGCCGGCCAAGCGGTCCCGCTGCCCGTCCACCCAAGCGATCACCTTGCCCGCGCTCTTGGGGCCCACGTTCTCCAGGAGCAGCAGCACGCGCATCAGGCTGACCCGGTCCCCCGGCGTGGCCACCACGCGCAGGATGGCCAACAGGTCCCGGATGTGGGCCTTTTCCAGGAACCGCCGGCCCCCGTATTTGACGAAATCCAGGTCCCGCCGGGCCAGTTCGACTTCTAGGTCAAAGGAATGGGCGGCCGCCCGGAACAAAACGGCGATGCGGTTCGGGCTGACCCCGGAAGCGATCAGCTCCTCGATCCGGTGGAGCACGAAGAGGGACTGGTCCTTTTCCGTGGCCGTGGTGATCAGCCGGGGCAGGTCCCCGCCCTCGCGCCGGGTGAAAAGCCGCTTGTCGTATTTCTCCCTGGCCCGGGAAATGATGTGGTTGCTGAGAGCCAGGATGGGCTGGCGGCTGCGGTAGTTTTCCTCCAGCCGAACGATGCGCGCGCCCGGGAAGCGGGCCGGGAAATCCAAAATGTTCCGGAAACTGGCCCCGCGGAAGGAATAGATGGACTGGGCGTCGTCGCCCACGACCATGACATTGCCGTGGTCCCGGGCCAAGAGTTCGACGATACGGGCCTGAGCCACGTTCGTATCCTGGAACTCGTCCACCAGGATGTAGCGGTACCGGCCGGCGATTTCGACCCGGGCCTCCTCGTCCTCCACCAGCAGGCGCACCAGCAGCAGGAGCAGGTCGTCCAGATCGACCAATCCGTTCTGCTGCTTGTACAGCGCGTACTCCCGAGCCAGGGTCTCGATCTCGCCCGTGTAGGGCAGGAAGTGCGGGTATTCCTTGAGCAGCAGGCTGGTGACGTCCTCGGACTTGTTGGCCGCCTTGCTGACCATGGACGCCAGGGTGCCGGGGCGGGGGAAACGCTTGTCCTTCTTGTTCAGGCCGGCCCGGGCCCGAAGCTGGGAGAGGATGTCCTCCATGTCGCCCCGATCGACAATGCCGAAGTCCCTGGGGAAGCCCAGGCGCGGGGCGTAAACGCGCAGCAACTCGTGGGCCAGGGCGTGGAAGGTGCCGCCGGCCACGCGGGAGCAGCCGTCCCCGACCAGGATCGAGGCCCGGCGGAGCATTTCGGCGGCGGCCTTGCGGGTGAAGGTCAGGAGCAAGATGGATTCCGGCGGGACGCCCTGCTCGACCAGGTAGGCCACGCGATAGACCAGGGTGCGGGTCTTGCCCGACCCGGCCCCGGCCACGACCAGCACCGGGCCGTCCAGCGCGGTGACCGCTTCGTACTGGGCCTCATTGAGATCCTGGCGGTAGTCGATTCCCGGCCCGGAGGGCGGGCCGTAATCGGACGTGAATCCCGAGGAATCGAACATGGCTCAGCCCTGGGTGAAATGGGCCTGGATGGCGGCCACGAGATCGGGGATGGTGTAGGTTTCGGCTTCCACGGCCACGTTCAGCCCGGCCTGGCGGGCCGTGCGGCCGGTGATGGGACCGATGCAGGCGGCCGGCACGGACAGAAGGCGCTCCAGACCGTGCCTCTTGGCCAGCTCGATGAAATGAGTCACGGTCGAGGAGCTGGTGAAGGTGACCAGGTCCGGAATCTGCTCGGCTGGCAGGCTCTCGACCTCGGGGGGCAGCCCCTCCGGGACCAGGGTCTGGTAGAGGACCACCTCTTCAACGATAGCGCCTGCCGCAGAGAGCGCCTGAGGCAAAACCTTGCGGGCCTGGGCCGCCCGGGCCAGCAACACCTTGCGGCCGGAAACGCCCGCGGCTTTCAAGTCCCGGGCCAAGGCCTCGGCCACGTACTCCTGGGGAACCAGGTCGGCCTTAAGACCGTAAGCGGCCAATCTTTCGGCCGTGGCCGGGCCGATGGCGGCCAGCCTCACCGGCGCGAAACGCCGCGCGTCCAGGCCGCGCTCCTTGAGCCGGCCCAGGAGAAAATCCACGCCATTGGGGCTGGTCAGAACCACCCAGGCCGTGTCGGCCAAACGATCCACGGCCCGATCCACCGGCCCCCAGTCGTCCGGGGGCGCGATGCGGATGGTGGGACATTCGATCACCCGGCCGCCCAGGTCGGCCAGAGCCTGGGAGAGCGCGCCGGCCTGCTCCCGTGTTCGGGTGACCAGGACGGTGCGTCCGAACAGGGGCAGGGTCTCGAACCAGTTGAGCCGGTCCCGCAGCGAGACCACCTCGCCCACCACCAACACGGCCGGCGGCGTCATCCCGGCCTTTTTGGCCTTGTCCGCGATGTCGGCCAGAGTCCCGACCACCGTGGTCTGCTCGGGCGCGCTGCCCCACCGGACCAGCGCGGCCGGGGTGTCCGCCGGACGGCCCGCGGCCACGAGGCTGGAGGCGATATGGCCCAGCCGCTGCACGCCCATGAGGAAAACCAAAGTGCCCAGGCCCGTGGCCAGCCGGTCCCAGTCGAGGGACGATTCCGGTTTGGTCGGGTCCTCGTGACCGGTGATGAACCCGACCGAAGAGGTCATGTTCCGGTGGGTCAGCGAAATGCCGGCATAGGCCGGCGCGGCCACGGCCGAGGTCACGCCGGGCACGATCTCGAAAGGCACGCCGGCCTCGGCCAAGGCCTCGGCCTCCTCCCCGCCGCGCCCGAAAACAAAGGGGTCCCCGCCCTTGAGCCGGACCACCACCCGGCCTTCCCGGCCCAGCCGCACCAGCAGGGCGTTGATCTCGGACTGCTCCAGGGTATGGTCCGAACCCTTCTTGCCCACGTACATCTGCTCCGCGCCGGCGGCGTGAGCCAACAGGGCCGGGTTGGCCAAAAAATCATAGACGACCACATCGGCCCGGCTGAGACACGCGGCCCCCTTGAGCGTCAGAAGCCCCGGATCGCCCGGCCCGGCCCCGACCAGATAGACTTTCCCCCGGCTCATGCCGGCTCCTTCAACGCGGCCAAAACCTCATCGGCCCCGGCCGCCAGCAAGGTTTCGGCCAGCGCCTGACCTAAAGCCTCGGCCGAAGCGCGCGGGCCCGAAACAAAATCCCGAAACACACGCCGGCCCTCGATGTCGGACACCAGACCTTCCAGCCGGAGCGCATCCTTCTCGATCACTCCGTGCGCGGCCACGGGCGCGTGGCAGTCCCCGGCCAGACGCCGGAGAAAGGCCCGCTCGGCCCGCACCGCGTCGGCCGTGGGCTGGTGGTGCAGCCGGGCCAGGCGCTCGATCAGGGCCGCGTCGTCGGCCCGGGTCTCGAAGGCCAAGGCCCCCTGCCCGATGGCCGGCAGCATCTCCCGACGATCGAACGGCACGGCCGAGTCGTCCAGACGTCCCAAACGGATCAGGCCGGCCGCGGCCAGGACCACGGCCTCGACGTCCCCGGCGGCCAATTTCTTCAGTCGCGTGTCCACGTTTCCCCGAAGCGGCGTCACCGCCAGATCGGGACGGAGGCTCAGGAGTTGCGCCCCCCGCCGAAGACTGGAAGTGCCCACGCGCGCGCCCTGGGGCAAGGTTTCCACAGACTGAAAATCCCGCGAGATCAAAACATCCCTTGCATCCAGACGCTCGGGCACGGCGGCGATGACCAAACCCTCCGGCTGCTCGGCCGGCAGGTCCTTCATGCTGTGCACGGCCAGATCGACCCGGCCGTCCAGGAGGGCCTCCTCGATCTCCCGCACGAACAGGCCCTTGCCGCCGACCTGGGCCAGGGGCACGCTCTGGATTTTGTCCCCACGGGTCTTGATGATCTCAAGCTCGACGCTCAAATCGGGATCGAGCCTAAGGAGTGCGGCCCGCGCCTCCTCGGCCTGAACCAAGGCCAAGGCGCTGCCCCGCGTCCCGATCATTATCTGGTTCGACAAACCGCCCACCCCGTCTCCCTGTCAAGCAAAACGGGCCCCGATCGACCAGGGCCCGTCCTTGTCCCGGTTCCGCCCGGCTTCACTTGGAAGGGACGGTTAATGGCACGTGCTGCAATTCGAACTGGTGCAGCCCGAACAGGAGGGTCCGGCCGAGCTGCTGAACGAATCGCCGTTCTTGTAACTGAAGCCGGACATCAGCTTGCGGACCTTCTTGCCCTCGCACTTCGGGCAGCAGACTTCCTCCGAGGAGGACAGGATCAGCGTTTCAAAATCGTGGTCGCAACTGTTACAGTGATATTCATAGATCGGCATGTTTCCACCTCTCTTATCTTACTCTCGTCAAGCCCGGCGGACCGTGATGGTCGCGCCCGCCTCGACGGCCCTAAACGCGGCCGGATCGCCGGAGACGTGCCCCACGACGTTGACCGCGGAGGCCGGCCGGATTTCGCCGGGGCCGCTGATCGGCGTGGGTCCGAAAAAGACGCACAACGCCGGACCGGACGGCCAGTAGCCCAGGTCCCCGGCCTCGACGACCTCCCGCGCCGTCTCGTCCAGGGAATGCCTGACCGGCACTTCAAAGTATATCTCATCCCCCCAGGTTCGGGCAACCGCCTCAAGGGGCAGGGCTTGGTATATGGCCCGACCCGTGGCCGTGTCGGCCAGTTCGGCCAACGCCATAACCGAGCCTGCCTCGATGATAATGTCCATGGTCCGTCTCGCTTCCTTATCCCAGCCGCTCGATCAGGGCCGCGGCCAAGAGCGGGAACATGATCTCGTGGTGGCCGACCAGGTCGAAGCCCTTGCCCGAACCGGCCGTGGGCCGTTCGACCACGTTCACCCGGGGCCGGTACTGGCGCACGAAATCCATGTTGACCGTGGTCAGGCCTTCGAGGCTGTGGCCCAGGTTCCGGGCCAGGCTGACCGCCTTGAGAAAGACCTCGGGCATGATCACGGCCGAGCCCAGGTTGATGAACGCGCCGCCCTCCAGGCCGGCCACGGCCCGGCAGAAGAGCCGGAAATCCTCGAAGCTGGCCTGGCCCAGGTGCGCGCCATCGGCCGCCGGATGGATGTGCACGATGTCCGTGCCCAAGGCCAGGTGCACGGTGACCGGCACGTCGTGCTCGACGCCCGCGGCAAACAGGCTCAGCGCGCGGTTGGGCGCCTTTCTCCCGGCCAGTTCCAGCCCCAAGGCCCGGCCCAGGCCGATTCCCTGGCGCGCGGCCTCGGACGCGGCCCGGTTCACCACCTCGGCCGTCTCCCGGGCCATGCCGAAACCGCCCGAGGAGAGCGAGGCGGCCACGTCTTCCGAGGTCGCGCCCACCAGGGCCACCTCGGAATCGTGGACCATGACCGAGCCGTTCACGGCCAAAAGCGAAATCACGCCCCGCCGCATCAGATCGATGATGATCGGCGAAAGCCCCACCTTGACCGGATGTCCGCCCATGGCCAGGATCACGGTCCGGCCGCTGGTCACCGCGGCGGCCAGCCGATCCACCACCTGGCGGAAATCGCCGGCCGCGAGCAGGCCGGGCAGGCGGTCCAGAAACTCGCTGAAACTACCGCCTTTGTCCCAGGCCCGGCCGAAAAGATCGGCCGACACCTTGCTCGCCCTCTCATGGATAGAATAGGTACGGAGCTTGTCCAGTTCAAGGCGGGGAAACGATTTCACGTCCGGTCTTCCTCGCTCGGCCTCTGAAAAAAGATGTAGTCCACCAGGTCGCAAATGATGTGCTCCCAGATCAGGTGCACCTCCTGGACGCGCGGCGTGGACAGGGCGCCGTCCACGGTCAGCAGCAGGTCGGCCAGTTCGGTCGCTTCGCCGCCGTTGCCGCCGGTCAGCACGATCGTCTTCATCTGCCGGTCCCGGGCGGCCCGCAGCCCTTCAAGCACGTTGGGCGACCGGCCGCTGGTGGTGATGCCCCAGGCCACGTCGCCGGATTGGCCGATGGCCTTGATCTGTTTGGCGAAGACCTCGCTGAAATCGTAGTCGTTGGCGATGCTGGTCAGGATCGAGCTGTCCGTGGTCAAAGCCACGGCCGGCAAAGGCGGCCGCTCGATGAGGAACCGGTTGACGAACTCGGCGGCCACATGTTGGGCGTCGGCCGCGGAACCGCCGTTGCCGAAGAGCAGCACCTTCTTGCCCCCGGCAAAGGCCTCGGCGATCATCTGCGCGGCCGCGATCAAGAGATCGGCCTGCTCCCTGGCCCCTTCCACCAAAGCCGCGATTTCCGCGAGCTGGTTGAGCACCCGTTCCCGCAAGGCCATTCCCTCCCCCCCCGGCTCAATAATCACGCGGCTTCAGGCCGGCGAAGAAGCCGGCGACCGGCCGAAACCGCATATACGCGCGGCTGTTCGAGCGCGGGCAACGGCTCAATTTTTATAGTATTTAAAGGCAATTGTCAAATCTTTCACCCCGGACGGCTCTTTGCCCTAGAGCCACGTGGGGTCATTCGGCCAAAACCTTATTTTTTTTACAATATTCCTGTTTTTTTTCTTGCCATCTGAAAATATCCGTGATATAGCACTTTCAAACGAATAACGAATCGAAAAAGTAAGCAGTCGGGCGGCTTTCATTTGCAGGGTGATATAGCAGGCGAAGCAGGGACAGTGTCCTTACGACGGCCACTCGAAAAGGCGTTGTGGTTCGACGGCAAGGCCGACGAACACACTCCATATATAGCTCGAAGATGTATGTAAACGGAGTAAGGACATCAGCGACAATAACACAATTAGGGGGTAAAAAATGACGAAAGCCGAATTGATCGCAAGAATCGCTGCTGACACCAAGCTGACCAAGGCGGATTCCGAAAGGGCGCTCAATGCCTTTTTGGGCAACGTCACCAAAACGCTTAAGAAGGAAGGCAAGCTGACCCTGACCGGCTTTGGCACCTTCGAAGTGGCCAAACGGAAAAAGCGGAAGGGCCGCAATCCTCGCACCGGCGATCCGATCAGCATCAAGGCCCGCAAGGTCGTTAAATTCAAGCCCGGCAAGGCCTTGAAGGACAAGATCAAGTAAGCCTTCGCGGCGACGGAAAAGGCGGCCCACAGCGGCCGCCTTTTCATTTGGGCCCGTCCCGCCACACCGGCGGTCTGGCCTCACGGAAAAACAAGGCTGGCAAAGGCCACCAGGCCCTGCCCGTTGTTATCTATCCATTGATCATAGGCCAGAAGCCGGCCGGCCGGATTGTCCAAAAGCTGAAGCAGCGTATAAATGGCCCCCAGGCCGCAGACGTGGTTTGGATCGCCCGCCCGGGCGACTCGGTCGTAAAAAGCCCTGGCCTCTCCTCGCCCCACCATATCCAACAATCCCAGGTCATACTCCCGAACGGATCGGGCCACTTGGTCGGTCACTGGAAAGCGGTCCCCGAACTGCGGCCCCACGTGACTTAAATCGGCGCTGGCCAAAATCAGCACCGGCCCTCGGTCCCGCTCCCACTCGGCCAGCAGCCCGCGCAAACAGACCAGCGTCTCCTGATAGGCCGCCAGCTCGTCCGGGAACGCCCCGGTCTCGAACAAGGGTAAAAAGGACCCGCACAGAAGCGGCAGGATTTGGAAGCTGGAATCCGGTCCAAAGGTGCGTTTCAGCCAGACGGCCTGAAATTCCACCGAATGCTCCTGCCGGTGCACCAGGGCGTCGGCCAATAGATTCGAGTTCGATTGCTCGACCCAGGCCTCGGCCAGGTTGCGGGCCAAAGGCAGAGGTCCGTAGGGCGTTTCAAAATCCTTGTCGCACAGGGACAGAAAGCCCTGGGTGGGGCTGTGGGCCGTGCCCAGGATGACCACCAGGCTGGGAGGCGGCGTGGCGTCCAGCAGACCATAGGCCCAGGCATAGCAAGGTCCGCCGCGCGGGAAATCGATGTGCGGGGCGATGAGGCCGCGCGGGGGCGAAGCCGGGGTCTTTTCGGCGGTCCGGCCGGGACCCGCCGGGTGGTCGAAGAAGGTTTCGAGTTGGCGGGTCAAGGCGGCCGGCTCGGCTTCGTAGGCCTGGCCGGCCATGATGGCCGGCCGCGAGGCCAAGGCTTCGAACTCGGTCCGCAGCCGTTCCCGGGCCTCAAAAAAGCGTTCGTTGGTCAGGAAGAGACGATCATCCAGCTCCCGCAGGACGTCCTCGATGGTCTCTAGGGGAACCAACTCGCCGAAGTGGCGCATGAGGGCCGCCTGGATGTCCCGGCGATCGTGCTCGCCGTCCAGAAGCGCCAGAAGCACGATGCCCGCGGACGGCAGAGCCAGAATCTCGGTGGAGATGCCTTCGGGGTCGCGCAGAATAATCCCGCTCTTGCCCTCGGCCTCGAAAGGCAAAATGTCCACGGCCCTGAGGCGCGGCCGGTCCGCGTCCATCTTGAGGTCTTCCCTCGAATCTGGTATCATTTTGGATACGACTTGCCCGGCTCGCGCCGGGTTCTTTCGGAGATTTCAAGTGGGGTCATTCAAGCACATGCCCGACCCTTTGTCCATCCCCTGCCCCGTCTTCTTCCGACTGCCAAGGCCATGGCCTGTTCCATAAGCGGTTCCGGCCTTAGAGGGGCCTCATGAAAACCATCGAGGAATACTGCGAAATTCTGGGTGTGTCCACGGCCGCCGGCGCCGAGGAACTCAAACGCGCCTATCGCCGGCTGGCTTTCGAGCATCACCCGGACCGGAACCCGAACGACGCCGGGGCCGAGGAGCGGTTCAAGCTGATCAGCGAGGCCTACGCCGTGCTGTCCGATCCGCAGAAACGCGCCCGGTTCGACGGCTTCCGGACCGGACCGACCCGGCCTGGAGCGCAACCCGGGGCCGGGTTCGGCTACTCTCAGGAGGAAATCTTCCGCGACTTTTTCGCCTCAAGCCAGGCCCAGCAGATTTTCCGGGAGATGAGCCGCGAGTTCGCCCGCCGCGGGGTGCGGTTCGACGAATCGACGCTGGGCCGCGTCTTTTTCGGGGGCCGGGGCATGGTCTTCGGCGGCGTCTTCTTTTCCGGGCCCCTGTTCGAACGGGTCGGCCCCAAACGCCCGGCCGGCCAGCCCGCTCAAAAAACCGACGTGCAAAAGCAGGCCCCCGCCCCGACCGAAACCACGCCCCTGGGCCGGATCGGCGCCTTTCTCAAGGACAAGGCTTGGACCCTGCTGGGCGGTCTGACCGACAAGAGCGGGAACGCGGCCGACGTCCGCTTCGACCTGGCCGTCTCCCCGCAGACGGCCCAAGAGGGCGGCCGGATTCAGGTGCAGTACGAACGGCAGGGCCAGCCGGTTCGAATTTCCGTGCAGGTGCCGCCCGGCACCCGGAACGGCACGGTGCTGCGTCTGAAAAACATGGGAGAACCCGTGGAGGGCGATCAGCGGGGCGATGTGTACTTGCGCGTGCGCGTGCGGGCCTGAGCGGGTCTGGTGTATTGTCCTGTAAGCTCCTTGCATGCAATCAGTCCATTCGAGGTCATTGCGAGCGAAGCGATCTCGTATTCATGTGAAACTGAATGAGATTGCCGCGTCGTCCGCCTTCGTCCCGCCCTGGCGGGACTCCGGCGTGACTCCTCGCAATGACGGAACGAAGTTTTCTTTTTGTAAGAAACTTGCGGGACACATACGAGGGCTGGATTCACAACCGCCTAGAAGCCGTTTCAGGGCCTTTAAGGAGACTTATTGATAGGGTCATTAAATAGGTTGCATTCCATTATTGATTTCTGGATTCTGGTTTAAAACATGCCAGAATGACGTTGTTGGGGTGCCTAGGCCCCATAATCCGTCACCCTGGAATGATTTAATCCAGGGTCCAGCTTCTTTGCGCGTTCCCTTCCGCTTGGTAGTCAACTGATGTTTATGCAACTCACTTTCCGCTCTGACCAATAATCGAGGAAAGTGAAGAAAGGCAACCATTCGTTAGGCTCATGGCCCCGAGCAAGGTAGAAGGGCTGGAGGAATATCCGCTAATATTTTGAGGATTGTCCTTGGGGCCCGACAAAGAGATGGAGTCCAAGGGGAGGTCGTGAAGCGGCTTCTAACCGAGCGCGTCCAGAGCCTCCCGGGCCAGCTTGTACTCGGCGTCCGCTTCGATGGCCCGTTCGAACCAGGTCCGCGCCTCGTCGGCCCGATCCATATCCCGGCTGAGACATCCCAGTTGATAAAACACCTCGCGGGTCTTGACCCCGCGTTCCAGGGCCTGCCGATAGGCCGCCTCGGCCCCGGCCAGGTCTCCGGAACCGGCCAAGGTCCGGGCCAGGCGCTCAATGAACTGGGTGTTGGTCGGGTCCAGGGCCACGCTCTGTCGGGCCAGGGACAGGGCCACCTCGGTGTCCGTGCCCCGATCCAAAAAGAGAACCGATAGCTGGCTCATGGACGAAGCGTCCCGGGGATCGGCCCGCACCGCGGCCTGCAAGGCCCGCAGGGCGTCCTCGTGCCGCCCGGCGCTCAGCAACGCTTCCCCCAGGTGGCGGTGCACCACCGGCCGGGCGTCGGCCAGGGCCGCGGCCCGCTCCAAACTGGCCACCGCTTCCTCGGTCCGGTCCACGGCCAGGGCGGTCTTGCCCTGCTGAAACAGAACCTCGAAATTGTCCGGCGCGATCCCGGCCGCCCGGTTGAAGCTGCTTAAGGCCTCGGCGTGCCGGTCGGCCATGGCCAGGGCATAGCCCTGGTTGAAATGGGCCATGAGATTCTCCGGCTCCAGGGCCATCACCCGGGCGAAACAGGACAAAGCCTCGTCCAGCCGGCCCTGGCAGCCGTGGCAGACGCCCAGGCTGTTGAGCACGTTGACGTCCTGGGGTGTCAGTTCGAGGGCCTTCTTGTATTCGGACACGGCGCCGTCCACGTCCCCGGCCTCGTACAGCCGGTCGCCGCTGATGTTCAGACTGACCGCGTCGAAAGCCACCCGGGAGCCGTGGCCGAAAAAGGAGGCGTGGTCCAGCGCCTTTTGGGCGTTGGACAGGACGTCGGAAGATGCGAAAGGACCGCGGGGATGGACGGCCAGCCCGACCGAGACGGTCTGGGGCAGCTCGGCCGCGATCCGGGTCTGCCAGGCTTCGGCCCGGTTCAAAGCGGTTGCTTCGTCCATGTCCGGGCAGAAGACGGCCAGGGAATCGGCGCTGAACCGGCCGACGACCGCGCCGTCCGGCAGGTCCTTTTGCAATAGCGCGAGCAGGGCCTTCATCAGCTGATCGCTGGCCAGCCGTCCCCGAATCTCGCGGAAACGGTCATAGCCGTCCAGGCGCAGCAGCAGCAAGGCGAACCGCTCCGCCTTATCGGCTTCCTCCTCCAGCAGCCGCACCAGGCCCTGGTGGTCCGGGATGCCCAGCAACTCGTCCCGGCCCGCTTCCTCCCGGGCGCGGCCCACGGCCTGCTCCGGCCGCACGGCCTGGCTGAGGGTCAAGGTGTCGCCCACGCGAACCCGGGAGAGCGAATGGGGCAGGCGGATCATCTCGCCCACGGCGAAGTCCTCCTGGACGTCCGCCAACACCATCTCGCCCTTGAACAGGGCCTGGCCGTTCTCCAGGGGGCCGCGCAGGCTGAAGACCTGGCCCAGTTTCGCCCCGGCCAGGCGGCCGAGATTGACCACGACCCGGCCGAGCGGCAGGACCTGGACCACCCGGCCGTGGGTCTGGACAATGTCCCGGAAGGCGACCACGCCGCCGTCTTTTTGTTCCAGGGCGTGGGCCAGGGCCAGTTCCGCCTTGACGAACAAAAGCTCGACAAGTTCGGGCGCGTCGGCCGGTTCGGGCGGCCCGGCGTCCTCCAGAAAATCCAAGGGGTAGAAGGCCAGGCCCAGGCCGACCCGCAGCTTGGGCAGGTCCGGGGCGAGCGGGCTAGCCGCCGCCTCTTGAACCTTATCCGCGAGCTTGGACGCGGCCTCGGGGTCCAACCGAAGCAAGGCCGCGGCCAATCGGCCCGCCACCGGCCGGGCCACGCGGACGGCTTCCGGGGCCGCCTCGGTCAGGCAGTCGGCCAAAGCCCGCAGCACCCGGGCGGCCTGGATGCGGCCGTGGGTCAGCACTAGGTCGCTGAAGTCGGCCACCTCGATCATGACCAGGGTCAGCGCGGGCGCGCCGCCGGCCTCGCCCAGGCTGAGCGGCCGTCTTCCGACAACGAGGCCCGTCTCCTGTCCGGCCTCGAAAGCCCGACCCAGCCAGGCCCGCAGATAGCTCTCGTTGTACAGGCCGGTCTCCTGGTCGGTGATGTTGATCTTATAGAGATGCACCTTTTCCAGGGACTGGCGCAGCAGGGTCATGAGCAGGGGGAAAGCTTCCTCCGGTGGTCCGGGTTCGGCCATTTCCCCAACGGAAATCACAGCCAGGGCCCGGTCCCGGTAAACGGCCGGCAGATGCAGCCGGGACGCGGCCTCGTCCCAGACCGGCCCCTCTGAGGCCAGGGCCTGTTTCTGCCCGTCGGACAGGTTCTTTCCCGCCTCGGGATGGTCCAGAAGATGGACCCGGATGTCCCGGGCCTTGAGCGCCAAGCCCAGGTCTCCGGTGACGATGCTGGCGTACCGGCCCACGTCGCCGGCTTCGAGTTCCACGGCCTGACGATCGAAAAAGGCCTTCATGCCGGTTCCCCGGCGGCCAGGTCGGACAGGGCCTGAACCAGGATGGGCGCGTCCTCGGGATCGAGGGTCCGCGCGTCCAGCAGCAGGCGCTCCTCCTCGATGCGGCCCACAATGGGCGTCGGGCGGGAGAGAAAGAATTTTTCGAGCGCGTTGACCGACAGGGCCCGGGGACGAAGCGCGATCAGGCGCGTGGGCAGGTCCTGAAAAGGCAGGGCCCCGCCCCCGATGCGGGAGACGCCGTCCGCCAGCCCGACCTCGACCGCCTCCCCGGCCGCTCCGGCCAGCCGGCGCCTGAGTCTCGCGGCCCGGCCGCGCAGCCGCTCGTAGGGTTCGCGGATCATGCGCAGGATGGGGACATGGTCCATGACCGTCTCCTCGTCCAGGTACAGCCGGAGGGTGGCTTCCAGGGCGGCCAGGGTGAGCTTGTCGATGCGCACGGCCCGGTTGAGCGGGTTGGCCTTGACGCGGTCCACCAGGGCCTTGCGCCCCAGAATCAAACCGGCCTGCGGACCGCCCAGAAGCTTGTCGCCGCTGAAGGTCACCACGGACGCGCCGGCGGCCAGCGACTCCTGGACCGTGGGTTCCTTGCGCAGGCCATAAGCCGAAAAATCGATCAGCGAGCCGCTGCCCAGGTCTTCCAGGACGGGCAGCCCTGAACGCGCGGCCAGGCCGGCCAGGTCGGACAGAGGCACCGCTTCGGTGAAGCCCATGATGTGGAAGTTGCTCTGGTGGACCTTGAGCAGGGCCGCGGTGCGGTCAGAGAGGGCCTGCTCGTAATCCTTGAGGTGCGTCTTGTTGGTCGTGCCCACCTCGACCAGGATCGCGCCGCTTTTGGCCATGACGTCCGGGATGCGGAACGACCCGCCGATCTCGACCAGCTCGCCCCGGGAAACAATCACCTCCCGGCCTTGGGCCAGGGTCTCCAGCATGAGCAGCACGGCCGCGGCGTTGTTGTTGACCACCAACCCGGCCTCGGCCCCGGTCAGGTCGCACAGCAGCCCCTCGACGTGGCTGTACCGCGACCCCCGCCGGCCGGCGTTAAGGTCGAACTCCAGGTTCGAGTAGTACCGGCCGGCCAGGTCCACGGCCCGCCGGGCCTCCTCGGCCAAGGGCGAACGTCCCAGATTGGTGTGGATGATGACCCCGGTTCCGTTGACCACCCGCCGCAGGCTGGGCCGGGCCAACGAACCGAACATGGCCTCGACCCGGGCCAGCACGGCTTGCCGGTCCAGGTTCGGGGGCGATCCGCCGGCCTTGGAGGCGCGGATTTCCCGCCGCAGTTCGTCCAACACGCGGCGAATGGCCGTGACCACCAGGGCGCGGGGCGCGGTCGCGTTCAGTGCCTGAACGCGCGGCTCCGCGAGAAGCTGATCCACACCGGGCAAAAGCTGGTAGAGCGTCTGCTGCATGCGCCTTCCTCAAGCTCTCGTGTTTGAATTCCTTATACCGGAAAACGCCCGGCCTGGCAACGTTCCGATAGCGGGTCAGTTTGGGAATTTTCACATCCCTTTGGGTCGTGGCAACAATAAAACAAAAACGGGTGGGGGAAGTTTCCCCGGAATTTCCGCCCCGCGCTTTCTCGTCCGTCGTAGCCAAGACTGCTTGGGTGGAGTCGGACGCGGGGCGGCGTGTTTCCCCTCCCCACGGGCTGAAACGTCATTCCCGCGCAGGCGGGAATGACGAAAGGGGTTTGGATGGCGGTGAAAAATGATCGCAATCGATAGTATCGAGATCCACAAGTTCCTTGCACTAAATCAGACACTTGCCGTCGCTGCGAGCGGAGCGAAACAATCTCGTATCTATTTGAAAATAAGAGAGATTGCCATGTCGTTACGCTCTCGTCCACTTTCAGTGGACGAGAGCGTGGCTCCTCGCAATGACGGAATGGGGCTTTCTTTTTGTAAAAAATTTCCGGGACAGGACACGAGGAGCATTTTTTTAGTTAAACTCTGCGAGTCCCCCGGCAAAGCCGAGGGTTTACCCATTGGTTATTACTTGAATTGACGTGGGCCCGTCGGCTTGATGGGCCTCGCGGCCAGGTCTTGTTGGCCGAGGTCATCGACCCGAAAATCCTCACGGACCGCGAGCATTTCTCGCCGGGCTTTTCCGAATGACTTGTTCGCCTTATACTTGTCTTTGCGAAACGGATTTTCAGGCGAAAATTTCTGGTTGACCCAACTTCCAGTGTCATATAATATGAATGTATGACGAATAGAACAAATGATGCGGTGAAGTTCCAGAGGGCGCCCCGGTTGTCCGAGCAGGTGGCGGATTATCTTTCCAGCCAAATCAAGGGCGGCGATCTCCAGCCCGGAGAAAAACTGCCTTCCGAGGCCAAGCTGGCCAAGCAGTTCAATGTCAGCCGGACCGTGATTCGGGAGGCCCTGGCCCGTCTTAAATACGAAGGCCTCATCTCCTCAAAAAACGGCGTGGGGGCCGTTCTGACCCAGGCCGAGGAATACCGCGCCTTCTGCCTGGACCGGGTGGAGGAGGCGGATTCCGGAGAGATCGGCCACCTCTTCGAGCTACGGGCCATCCTTGAAGGCAACGCCGCCGCCTTGGCCGCCAAACGCGGCAGCGGGAAGGATTTAAACCGGCTGCGCCAATGCCTGGAGGAGATGGCCCACGCGCTTGAAGTTGGGGACGACGGCACGGCCCCGGACAACGCGTTTCACCAGATCGTGGCCGAGGCCAGCGGTAACCCCTACCTGCGCGATTTCATGCGCTTCCTGAACGGCAGGCTGCGCGACCAGATTCAACGGTCTCGGGACCGGTCGAACCAAGTCCCGGGCCTGCCCCTCAAGGTCCACCAGGAACACGTGAACATCTTCGAGGCCATCGCCAACCACCAGCCCGAACGCGCCCGGGAGGCGGCGCTGGCCCACATCGAAAAGACGACCAACCGGCTGGGCGCGGTCATTTCCGTGGCGCTGCGATCGACCCTCGAGTCATGACCCGCCCCTCGGCCCGATCGATCCCCAAGGCGCTCGACGAAAAATCCACACAGACGTGAAGGGTGAATCCTATGAAAAACAGACCTGACCGGCCGAATATTGTCCTCATTCTGGCCGACGACATGGGTTTTTCGGACATTGGCTGCTACGGCTCGGAGATTGCAACGCCGCATCTGGATCGGATGGCGAATCAAGGCGTTCGCTTCACCCAAATGTACAACTGCGCCCGGTGCTGCCCCTCCCGGGCGTCGCTCCTGACGGGCCTGTACCCGCACCAGGCCGGCATCGGCCACATGGTGCAGTCCCTGGGCACGCCCCCTTACCAGGGCTACCTGAACCAAAACTGCGTGACCATTGCCGAGGCGCTCAAACAGGGCGGCTACAACACCCTCATGTCCGGCAAGTGGCATGTGGGCGGCGAGTACGATCCCCAGCGTCCCGAGGTCTTGCCGCCGGGCGCGGACCGGGCGCCCATTCCGATCTTCCGGGGTTTTGACCGGTTTTACGGAACCATTGCCGGCGCGGTCAGTTATTACAAGCCCAAGGCCTTGATGAAGGACGATCGGGCCGTCGAGGCCGAGGGCGAAAACTACTATTTCACCGACGTGGTCACGGACCAGGCCGTGGAAATGCTCGACGCCTACGGCCATCGGCCCGAGCCCTTTTTCCTTTACCTGGCTTACACCGCGCCCCATTGGCCGCTGCAAGCCTTTCCCGAGGACATCGCCAAATACGAGGGCAAGTACCGCCAGGGCTGGGACCGGATGCGCACGGACCGGCACGAACGGTTAATCGAGCAGGGCCTCCTGGACCGCAAGTGGGAAATCTCGCCGCGCACCCCGGGCGTTCCGGCCTTTTCCGACGTTCGGCATCAGGACTGGGAAGACCTGCGCATGGCCGTTTATGCGGCCCAGATCGACCGCATGGACCAGGGCGTCGGCCGGGTCCTGGATAAACTGAGGGAACTCGACATCGAGGAAAACACCCTGGTCATCTTCCTGTCCGACAACGGCGGCTGCGCCGAGTTTCTCGCGGAAAACGGCTGGACCGAGAATTTCGGCGGGACCACGCCCGACGGGAGACCGGTCCGGGTCGGCAATCACCCGGACCTCAAACCCGGGCCGGCCGACACGTTCATGAGCTACGACATGCCCTGGAGCAACGTCAGCAACACGCCGTTCCGGTTTTACAAGCATTGGGTCCACGAAGGCGGCATTTCCACGCCGTTCATCGTCAGGTGGCCGGCCATGATCCAGTCCAGCCGCATTGCCCATCCGCCCACGCATTTCATCGACATCATGGCCACCTGTTTGGACGCGGCCGGGGTCGCCTATCCCAAGGAATATCAGGGCCGGCCCGTCACCCCGCTGGAAGGCGAGAGCCTGGTGGCGGCCTTCACCGACGAAACCTGGGCGCGCCAGGCGCCCATTTTCTGGGAGCACGAGGGCAACTGCGCGGTCCGGCAGGGTCCCTGGAAGCTGGTCCGGGAGAACGGCCGGCCCTGGGAGCTTTACGACATTCGGGAGGACCGCACCGAGTTGAACGACCTGGCCGAAATCAATCGGCCCCGGACCGAGGAAATGGCCGCCCATCACGGCGAATGGGCCGAGCGCGTCGGCGTGATGGCCTGGAAGGAGCGATGGACGGAAAAGCTCAACGAGGCCATACATCCGTTTTTAAGCAAGCCAAGCCGCTGAACCGATGGAGGCGGGAATCGTCGGGACGTCTTGGCGGCAGGCCTTTCAACCGTAGCAAGTACATGCGCGACTACATTTTCAATCAGAGACGAAGCCGTGAATGCTCGATGTGCATCCGGTGAGCAGACCCCTGATGCGGACACGGTTTTGACGCTGCTTGTCTTTAGGAGGAGATTGTTAGACCATGCCCAATCAAGAGTTTCCAACGGGCCGAAAAGGTCCGCCGAACTTCATCTTCATCATCGCCGACGAGCTGCGCGCCGACGCGGTGCATTGTCTGGACGGGCGGGACGTGCGGACGCCGAACATCGACGCCTTGGCCGAGCAGGGAAGCCTGTTCAGCCGGTGTTTTGTCCAGAACCCGGTCTGCGGTCCTTCGCGCTGCTCGCTCCTGACCGGCTGGTATCCCCATGTGAGCGGGCATCGCACACTGGATCATCTGCTCAAGCCCGGGGAACCGAACCTGGCCAAGTACCTGAAGCAGGCCGGGTATCACGTCGAATGGCACGGCCGGAACGACGCCCTGTCCGAAGCCGCTTTCGAGCAGAGCGTCTCCTATCGATCCACGGATTCCGGGACCCCGCCCTTCCCGCGCAATCCCTGGCCGCGCAATCCGTTTCCCCTGGATCACCCCTCACGCAAAAGCTTCTATTTCGGGCCTCGGGACCGGGAGGCGGCCCAAACGGACTATGACGCCGCCCAGTTTCGAGGCGCGATTCGGTTTCTGGAGTCCGGTCCCAAGGAGCCGTTCTTCCTCTACGTCGGCCCGATCTTTCCGCATCCGCCCTACTCGGTCGAGGAGCCCTATTTCTCCATGTACGACCGCGACCGGATTCCCGCGCCCTTGCCGTCCAAACTGGACGACAAGCCTCGCTTCATGCGCGAAATCCATCGCGCCTACGGGCTGGACCGGCTTTCGGACCAGGACTATCGGGAGATCGTGGCCACGTACTGGGGCATGGTCACCCGGACCGACGATTTGATCGGCAACCTGATGCGGGTCCTGGACGCCTCGCCCCACGCGAACAACACCCATGTCATTTTCACGGCCGATCACGGCGACTACCTGGGGGATTACGGGCTGACCGAGAAATGGCCGACCTCGTTTCAAGACTGCGTGCTGCGCGTGCCCCTGATCTTTCGGCTGGCCGGCCTCAAGGGCGCGGCCCGGATCGAGGCCCTGGCCGAGCACATCGACCTCTTCCCCACCATCCTGGAACTGGCCGGCGTGGAAGCCAAGCACAGCCACTACGGCCGAAGCCTGATGCCTCTGATCCGTGGAGAGACCGACCAACACCGGCACCAGGTCTTTGCCGAGGGCGGGTTTCTGCCCGAGGAGACCCACGCCATCGAGGCCGTGTATCCCGAACGCAACGTCTATCACGACAAGACGCGCATCCAGAACGAGGAGCCGATGACCGTGGCCAAAGCGGCCATGATCCGCAACGAGAAATGGAAATACGTGATGCGTCTTTCGGGTGAGGACGAGCTGTACGATCTGGAAACGGACCCGGGGGAGCTGACCAATCGCATTGGCGACCCGGGCCTCGCCGCCGTGGTTCAGGAGATGAAAGCCCGGCTGCTGGAGTGGTACGTCCGCACCGGCGATGTCGTGCCCTTTGAATCGGACCCGCGTTTTTAACCGGAAGGAAGACAAGAAATGAGCAAAATCAGAGCCGCCTTGATCGGAGCCGGCCGCATCGCCGACCTCCACGTGCTTGGATACAAAAACAACCCCGACGCCGAACTTACGACCGTCTGCGATCTGAACCCGGAGAGGGCCCGGGAGCGCGCTCAGGAGTGGGGGCTGAAGCATTGGACGTCCGTCCCCGCCGACCTGTTCGACGCATCGGACGTGGACCTTGTCGAGGTCCTGACCCCGCACGACAGCCACGCCGATCTGACCGTGGCCGCGCTTCAGGCCGGAAAACATGTCTCGGTGCAAAAGCCCATGGCCATGAACATGAAGGAGGCCATGGCCATGGTCCATGCGTCCGAGGGGGCGAAAGGCTACTTTCGGATATTCGAAAACTTCCGGTTCTACCCGCCCTTTGTCAAAGCCAAGGAGCTGCTGACCGCTGGCGAGATCGGCGACCCGCTGTCCATCCGGGTCAAGTTCATGAGCGGCAGCAGCCCCCAGGGCTGGCAGGTGCCGGGCGATGCCTGGGCCTGGCGGATGAACCAGGATAAATGCGGCGGCGGCCCGGTGGTCTTCGATCACGGGTATCACGTCTTTTCCATCGTCATGTATCTATTGGGTCCCGTGTCCAAGGTGTTCGCCTGGATCGACCGGCTGGAAGGCCCGAACGGTAACTTTATCGCCGACATGCCGGCCCTGATCGCCTGGCGGCATACGGACCGGGGCCAGATGGGCACTTGGCACGTGGACGGATCGGGCCAGTACCACATCCGGTCCAAATACTACGCCGGCGACGAATGGGTGGAGATCACGGGCACACGGGGCATCATCTGGGTCAACCGCTGCTCGGGCATGACCCTGGAAATCCCGTCCGTGGTCATGTACCGAGACGGGACCACGATCGCCTATCACGACATTGAAACCGACTGGGGGTCCAGCTTCGATCTTTGCACCCGGGAGATGAGCACGGCCATCACCCAAGGCCGGCCACCCGAGGTGAACCCGAGGGAGGGGGCCGAGATTCTGCGCTTCTCGCTGGCCGCGCTCCTGTCGGCCCGGGAAGGCAGGGAAGTGAACATGGCGGAGGTCGCGGATGAATAGGGACTCTCTGGCCGAGGAACGTCTGGCTCGGGCGCGGGCCATTGCCGCGGCCGGCGGCTTGGAAGCCGCCCTGGCCTCGGGCGCGCTGCCCGAGCAAGCCGACCTGACGCTGTCCGAGGCGGTGGTGCTGGGGCTGCTGCGCCAGGGCGTGACACGCTACGTGGGGATTTTCGGGCACGGGTCCACCGAGATCGGGGAGGTGCTGCGCCTTTACAGCCAGGCCGGTCTGGTCCGCGTTTACCCGGTCCGTCACGAAACCGAGGCCGCGCACGCGGCGACGGCCCTCAAGTGGGTCACGGGCGAAAAGGCGGCCGTGTTCACCTCGATCGGGCCGGGAGCCTTGCACGCCCTGGCCGGTTCCCTGGTCAGCGCCAGCGACGGTCTGGGCGTCTGGTATCTCTTCGGCGACGAAACGTCCGAGGACGAAGGCCCCAACATGCAGCAGATCCCCAAGCACGAGCAGCACTCCTTTCTGCGGCTGTGCCAGTCCATGGGCGACGCCTATGTCTTGCACACGCCCGGGGCCGTGGGCGCGGCATTGCGCAGGGGCCTCAACGTGGTGGATCATCCCCACCGGGGCGGGCCGTTCTTCCTGCTGCTGCCCATGAACACCCAGGCCGCGCTCCTGCCCGGTTTCAATCTGTACGAGCTGCCGGTCGGCGCCCCGCCGAGGCTCGGCGCGGCCGCCGATGACGGCGCATACGCCCGCGCGGCAGAGGCCCTGCTCCAGGCGGAACGGGTGGTGGTCAAGGTGGGCGGCGGCGCGCGCGGAGCCGGGCCCGAATTGCTCGAATTTCTGAGCCTCGCCGACGGCGTGGCCGTGACCAGCCCCTTGGTTTCGGGCCTGATCCCCTACCGACACCCGCGCAACATGACCGTGGGCGGGTCCAAGGGGTCGATCAGCGGCAACTTCGCCATGAACCAAGCCGACCTGCTGGTGGCCGTGGGCACGCGGTTCGTTTGCCAGTCGGACTGCTCCCGCACCGGCTATCCGCGGGTGCGGCACGTGGTGAACATCAACACCGACGCGCACGCGGCCCTGCACTACAACCGCACCACCGCGCTCATCGGGGACGCCGCGCCGACCCTGCGCCGGTTGAACGAGGAACTGAAGCAACGCCCAGGCCCGGACCGGGGGACGCCGTCCGCCTGGCTGACCCAATGCATGGAAAAACGCCGGGAATGGGAGGCCTTCAAGGCCGAACGTTACCAGAAGCCGTGTCTCCACGACGACGGCTGGGGCCGGGAGGTGCTCACCCAGCCCGCGGCCATCAAGACCGTGACCGACTGGGCCCGGGCCAACGAGGCGGTCTCCTTTTTCGACGCGGGCGACGTTCAGGCCAACGGGTTTCAAATCGTGGAGGACGACCGGCTCGGCCAAACCTTCACCGAAACCGGGGCCAGCTACATGGGCTTTGCCGTGTCCGCGCTCCTGGCCACGGCCATGAGTACAAAACCCTTTTACGGACTGGCCCTAACCGGCGACGGTTCGTTCACCATGAATCCCCAAATCCTGATCGACGGCGTCGCGCATAATGTCCGAGGTTGCATCGTCATTTTCGACAACCGGCGCATGGCCGCCATCTCGGGCTTGCAGACCGACCAGTACGGCCGGGACTACGCCACCAAGGACGCCCTGAACGTGGATTACGTGGCCTGGGCCCGGGCTATCCAAGGCCTGACCGCGTTTCACGGCGGGTATTCCATGGCCGAGCTGACCCAGGCGCTGAACCAGGCCAAGGCCCACGACGGTCTGAGCCTGATCCATGTGCCGGTGTACTACGGCCCGGATCCCCTGGGCGGCATGGGCGTGTTCGGCCGCTGGAACGTGGGCAACTGGTGTGACGCGACCCAGGCGCTCCGTCACAAGATCGGTCTTTAGACAGTCTTTAGATTCAACTGAAAGGGTGCATCCCCTTATGTCGGACAAAGAAAATCGAGGCATTTACGGCAGGCTGGCTTCCTACGGCGACCAGGAGTTCAGCCGGTTCATGCGGCGCGTCTTTCTGGCCATCACGGGCTATCACGATATCCCGGCGGATCGGCCCGTGGTCGGCATTGTGGACACGAGTTCCGATTACAACGGCTGCCATCGCTACATGCCCGAGCTGATCGGCGCGGTCAAGCGCGGCGTGCTTGAGGCCGGCGGCCTGCCTTTCGCTTTTCCCACCATCTCCCTGAACGAGATTTTCACCTCGCCCACGACCATGCTCTTCCGCAACCTTCAGGCCATGGACACCGAGGAGATGATCCGAGCCCAGCCCATGGACGCGGTGGTGCTTCTGAGCGGCTGCGACAAGACCGTGGCCGCGCAGATGATGGCCGCCGTGTCGGCGGACGTCCCGGCCGTGCTGGTGGTCACCGGCCCCATGCTGGCCGGCGACTGGCGGGGCGAGCGTCTGGGCGCCTGCACGGACTGCCGCCGGTATTGGCACCGCTACCGCACCGGCGAACTCAGCGACAGCGAAATGGCCGAGATCGAACAGGCGCTCTGTTTCACGGGCGGTTCCTGCATGGTCATGGGCACGGCCTCGACCCTGGCCTGCCTGACCGAAACACTGGGTTTGATGCTCCCGGGCGGGGCCACGCCGCCGTCCGCTTCGAGCGAGCGGTTGCGCCAGGCCGCGGCCTCGGGCCGGCACGCGGTTGAGCTGGCCCGAAGCGGACCGCGACCCAGCGACGTTTTGAGCCGGGGGTCCTTTCTGAACGCCATGGCCGTGCTCATGGCCGTGGGCGGCTCGACCAACGCCATCATCCATCTGCTGGCCGTGGCCCGCCGGGCCGGCATTCCGCTCACCCTCGAGGATTTCGACCATGTGGCCGGCCGGGTGCCTCTGCTGGTGGACTGCAAACCGGCCGGCAGCGGCTACATGGAGGACATGCACAAGGCCGGCGGGGTTCCGGTGCTGCTCAAGGTGCTGGAGCCGCTTCTGGACCTGTCCGCCAAAACGATCACCGAGAAAAACATCGGGGAGATTGTCCGGGACGCGCGGCCTCCGGGCGATTGGCAGACCACGATCCGCACCCTGGAGGAACCCCTGGGACCCACGGGCGCCTTGGCTGTGCTGCACGGCTCTTTGGCGCCGTCCGGGGCCGTGATCAAAACTGCGGCCGCCAGCCCGTCGCTTCTGTCGCACAAAGGCCCGGCCGTGGTCTTCGAATCCTCGGAAGACGCTTCCCAACGCATCGACGACCCGAGTCTTCGCCTCACGCCGAACCACGTCCTGATTCTGCGGAACGCCGGCCCCGTGGCCGCGGGCATGCCCGAGGCCGGGGCCTTGCCCATCCCGCGCTATCTGGCCGAGGACGGGGTCCGGGACATGGTCCGCGTGTCCGACGCCAGGATGAGCGGCACCGCCTTTGGCACGGTGGTCCTGCACTGTTCGCCCGAAGCGGCCGTGGGCGGACCGCTGGCCCTGGTGCGGGACGGGGACATGATCGAACTGAACGTGGGTCAGCGCCGCATCGATCTCCTGGTGGATGAGGCCGAACTGGCCAAGCGTCGGCAGGCGTTCGCGCCTCCACCCCTGCCCAAGCGCGGCTGGCGACGGCTCTACGCCAAGCATGTCCTCCAGGCTCATCTCGGCGCCGACCTGGACTTCCTGGCCCCGGAACCGTGAACGGATCATTCCGGCCTTGACAAAGCGCGCGGTTGTGAGAAAAAATCGGATCAAAGAGGCAAAAAAGCACCCAACCGATTTGACCGCGAGCTATAGACCGGAAAATGGAACTGAACAAGCCATTGATGATCCTGGGCATGCTGGTATCCATCTTGGTATGGATCATCGTCAAATACATTTTGAAATTCACCGAAGAGATCGTATTCATTTTTGTGGCCACCACGCTGATTAATTTCATCTCCTTTTCCATCCACAAAAAGAAGAATAAAACCACTTTAAACGATGGCCTGGGTCCGGTGGATCAAGCAAGCGACCCGACCTGACTGGCGGCCAAGCCCCCCTCCTTCGTAAGAGAACGGAAAGCGGGACAGCCGACTGAGCCGGGACTCGCAGTCGGCGACTGGATGTCCTGCTGCCTCTGTGGCATGCCGCCAACCATGAAATCGGCATGAGGCAAGGGCTTGCGGCCGGCGCGGGAAGGGCTGAAATTTATTTGAAAGAGAACCGGGATACGGCTAAAATGAGTAAAGAAGCTCAGTCAGGATTCCCCTTCCCCTCTTGGCCGAATGAAAGGTCAAGTGGGGAGCGGTCACTTTAACCACAGGAGGGTCGTGTGAACTGCATCGAATTTATCCAAGCCGCCATCACGGAATTTCATCGTTCCATCGTCACGGAAGTCAAAGACCTAACCCCGGAGCACTTGGCCTGGAAACCCGCGGACGGGGCCAACCCCATCGGTTTCATTTTCTGGCATATCACCCGAACCGAAGATACGATCATCCATAGATTCCTGGGAAAACCCGCCATCTGGGAGAGTGAGAACTGGCAGGAGAAAACAGGGATGCCTGCTCCGCCCAAAGGCCATCCGCCGGAAGAGATCGAAAAGGCCGGGGCGCTTCCCCTGGCTCAAGTCATGGCCTATGCCGAAGCCGTGCATAAAAACACGGATGAATACCTGAAAACCCTAGACGATCTAAAGCTGGACTTCGCTCCCACCCCGGAACGGCCCAACTTCACGGTGGGCATGATGATCCGGAATTTCATGATCGCCCACGGCTGGTGGCACCTGGGCGAAATCAAGTACCTCAAGGGACTGCAGGGCATGCCCAGTCCTTTTTAAAGTGCCGCATGAAAGCTTGAAATCGATAAAGGCGGAACCGGGAAATACATTGAGGGTCCATTGAGAAAAGGAGGATGACAATGGCCAAAAGCGCCAAAGAACAACGCAAGGCAAAAGTGATCGAAGTCTTAAACAAAGCGCGGGCCATGGAACTCATGGCCATCACCCAATACATGAACCAGCATTACAATCTGGACGACATGGATTACGGCGACATGGCGGCCAAGATCAAACTCATCGCCATCGACGAAATGCGTCACGCCGAGATGTTTGCCGAACGAATTAAAGAAATCAACGGCGAACCGACCGTCGAACCCGCGGCCAAATCGACCAAGGGCCAGGACGTGCAAACCATCTTTTCTTTTGACTCCAAACTCGAAGACGACACCATCGACGCTTACAACCAATTTCTGCTGGTTTGTCGAGAAAACGGCGACAGTATCAGCGTCAAACTTTTCGAAACCATCATCGACGAAGAGCAGATTCATTTCAATTATTTTGACAACGTGCGGGATCACATCGAGAAGCTGGGAGAAACCTATCTGGCCCAAATCGCCGGCACATCTTCGGCCACGGGATTGGGCACGCAGGGCTTTGTCGCCCGGCAGGCCGCCGGCCAGGCATAACGCGTCAAACAAGTAACAAAAAAATATTTAAAGGAAGCCCATCCGCGAAGGCGTGGATGGGCTTTTATCCGGGAGGAAAACGATCATGCAATTGGCGATTCCCGAGGAAGTCGGCCTCTCCAGCGAACGGTTGGCTCGCATCGAAGAACACATCCAAAATCGATACCTGGCGCCGGAAAAAATCTCCGGGGCGATCACCCTGGTGGCTCGGCGAGGCCGTCCGGCCTACCTAGCCGTGCAAGGCCAGATGGACGTGGAGCGTCAAAAGCCCTTGGCCGAGGATACGATCTTCCGCATTTATTCCATGACCAAGCCCATCGCCACGGTGGCTTTGATGATGTTGTACGAACAAGGTCAATTCCAACTCGGGGACGATGTGCACAGGTACATCCCATCATGGCGCAATCAGGAAGTTTATGTGTCAGGAGAATATCCGAATTTCGTCACCAAACCGGTTGAACGGACCATGACCATTCGCGACATTTTGAGTCACAAATCCGGCCTGGCTTCGGACATGATTGGAGAAGGCCGGGCGCCCAGTCAAGTGGGATTGGCTTATCACAAACTGAAGGTGCGAAATCGGCATGGCGGCACGCTGAAAGAAATGGCCGATAAGGTGGCCGGGCTGCCGCTGGAATTTTCGCCGGGCTCCCGCTGGAACTACGGCATATCCACCGATGTCTGCGGTTATCTGGTGGAGGTGATTTCAGGCCTTCCCTTTGACGAATATTTGCGAAAAAATATATTCGAACCGCTGAAAATGGTGGATACCGGCTTTTATGTTCCGCCGGAAAAAGCGGACCGTTTCGCGGCCAATTACAACCGGGACGCACAGAAAAAACTGCACCTGCTGGACGATCCCATGACCAGCGATTATTTGAAGCCGACCGCCTTTTTTTCGGGCGGCGGCGGGCTCGTTTCCACGGCCGCGGATTATTATCGATTCTGCCAGATGCTGCTGAACGGCGGCGAACTGGAAGGCGTGCGTCTGCTGGGCCCGAAAACGATCGAATACATGACCATGAACCACCTGCCGGGCAACCAGGACTTGACCAATCTCAGCATCAGCGCCTTCAGCGAAACGGCCAACGAAGGCGTGGGCTTTGGTCTGGGTTTTGCCGTTATGATCGATCTGATCAAGAACCAGACCGTGGGTTCGCTGGGCGAATATTATTGGGGAGGCGCGGCCAGCACGATTTTCTGGATCGATCCGGCCCAGGAGTTGATCGTTATTTTTATGACCCAGTTCATGCCCTCGAACGCGTTCAATTTCCGGGGACAATTGAAACAGATCATCTATCCGGCCATCATCGATTTTTAGTCATTTTCGCGGCTGAATTGAAAGGATATTTTGCACAAAAATTTCCTTGTTATTCTACCAAAGGCCGGGAGCCAACCGATAAACAATGATGGTTTTACGATGAATCCATGATGAACAAATGATTGCGGAACGATACTCCGGCGGGTACGAGGGACCTGCCGGAGCGAACCGCTCCCTCCCGAACGAAACAGGACCCGAGACAGAGGAACCATCGGGTACACTCTTTCTTTATCCTATCAAAGATTTCAAGTCCCATTGAAGCCGTTTCAAGGCCTTGAGTCGGGTCCAAGACGCGGTGCTGAAACGGCTTCTAAGAGGCCTGGACAAACTCGACGATATTCCCGTCCGGGTCCTTGACCATGGCGATCCAGCGGCCAGGCGCCAGTTCCCGGGCCGGCACGGTAAACTGCACGCCTTTGTCTTTCAGCTCGTCACACAGCTCGGTCAGGTTCTTGACGTAAAAGGTGAGGTAGCGGAAGCCGAGCTGTTTTTCCAGGCCGATGGCTCCGACCGGCGGCGGCTCCTGGCTGGGCTGGATCAGTTTGACCATGCTGGAGCCGAACAGGAAGCGGTACATGGTGCCGAAAGGCAGCTTCATGGTGCCCTGGAAGGCCAGGCCGAGCAGGCCCTCGTAAAATTCGCGGGATCGTTCGATGTCGCTGACGATCATGCCGATGTCCACGGAGTCTTTGCCGGGTTCGATCATTTTTTCACCTCGTATGCGTAGTGGCCCGATCCTACCGGAAAATTTTAAAAAGGGGAAGATGGAGAAACACCGCTCTGGAATAATTCAGCGCCCACCCCGTTGACGAAAAGGCCCCTTATCTTATAACATGTTACATCTAACCAGACAGTTATCCAAACAGGGGAGGAATCCAATGGAATATCGCAGGTTGGGCCGCACCGGTCTCGAAATCTCGGTCGTCGGCTTTGGAGCCATCGCGGTTCGGGGGGGCGACGCCGTCCGGGCCATGCTTGACGAAGGCCAGCGACTGGGCATCAACCACGTGGACACGGCCCGGTCCTACGGCCGCAGCGAGGAGATGCTGGGCACGGCCCTGGCCGGCCGGCGCGAGGCGTTTTACATCACCAGCCGCATCCAGAGCCGGGACTACGACCAGGCCGCCAAGGACCTTGAAACCAGTCTGAAAAACCTTCAGACCGACCACATCGACATCTACCAGTTACACGGCGTGCGGGACGAAGAGGACCTGGCTCGGTCCCTGAAGGACGACGGCGCGATCCGGCTGCTTGAGGAGGCCAAGGCCGACGGCCGCATCCGCTTCACCGGCCTGAGCAGCCATCACTTGGACGCGGCGGCCAAGGCCGTGGCCACCGGGTTGTTCGACACCCTGGTCATCCCCTTCAGCCCGGTGGAGTGGTCGGCCAAGCACCTCCAGGTGCTCCGCATCTGTAAAAGCCTGGACGTGGGCGTGGTGGCCATGAAGCCGCTTTCCGGCGGGAGCTTCGTCCATCGCGTGGCCGACACGCTTTCCTTCATTCTCCAGCACGACATCGCCGCGGCCATCGCCGGCACGAGTTCGGTCGAGGAGATCCGGGCCAACGCCGAGGCCGGGGCCAACCTTAAAATTCTGCCCTTGCCCGAGTTCGACACGCTCATGGCCCAGGCGGCCGAATTGGGCCAGAGCTTCTGCCGCCGCTGCGGCTACTGCCTGCCCTGCGAGCAGGATATCCCGATCCGGGACATCATGATGTCGGACGCGTATCTCCGAGGGAATCCGAACAACGCGCGGATGTTCGGCGGGGCCGAGGGGCTGAAGCGGTTCAAGGAGGCCATCGAGGAGTGTACGAGCTGCGAGGAGTGCGTGGAGCGCTGCCCGTACCATCTGCCCATCCCGGACCTGCTGCCCGAAAAGGTGGCCTTTTTCGAGAAGGTCCTGATGCAAATGGCCGGATCGTAAAAACCACATACAAAGTTAGAGGTGAAAGAAATGGCGTCTCCGGTGTACGGCTGGTGCGGCAAGATTCTCAAGGTGGATCTGTCCAACCACCAGCAGCGGGCCGTGCTGCTCCGGGAGGGCTGGCGGCCAATCGAAGACGACATGCCGGCCGAATTCAATTTCACCGATCCGGTGCAGTACGTGTTCATGAACCCCACGGTGCTCGTGCCCGGCCCGGGCGACGAGGCCGTCTGCCTCAAGGGCAAGACCCTGGACCGGACCGCCTACCAGGAGATGCGGCGGCAGTTTTACGAACTGCGGGGCTGGGACCCGGAGACCGGCCGGCAGACGGACGCCGCACTGGCCGAACTGGGCCTGTCCGACCTGGCGGACGAATTGAGGCAAATGGACAAGCTCGGATAGCTTTTTCTTCCAGGAGCGCGCATCCGGAAGCGGCCGAAAACGCAGGCCCACAGGAGACATGTAAACTTGAGAGTTCTCGTTATTTCCGCCAACACGGAACAGATTTCCGCGCCGGTCCTGCCCCTGGGCGCCGCGCTGGTGGCCGCCGCCGCCCGCCGGGCCGGGCATGAGGTCGGTCTGCTCAACCTCATGGACGACCAAGACACCCGATCCCGGCTCGAAAGCGAAATCGCCCAACTCGACCCAGAGGTCATCGGCGTCTCGGTCCGGAACATCGACGACCAGTCCATGCGGGACACGCGCTTTCTGCTGCCCGCGGCGAAAAAAGTCCTGGACCTTTGCCGGGAGCTTTCGCCTGCGCCTCGGGTCCTGGGCGGGGCCGGCTACAGCATCTATCCCCAGGCGGCCCTGAATTTTCTCGAAGCGGACATGGGCGTCCAGGGGGATGGCGAAACCGCCTTTGTCGCGCTGCTTCGAGGCATCGCGTCCGGGAGCGATCTGACCGAAGTACCGGGCCTGTACCTTCCGGGCCGCGGCCTTTGCGGCAGGTCCGACAACTCGGGCGATCTGAACCATGATCCCCTCCCGCTTCCCGAAGACCTGCCCTGGATACCGGCCGAGGCCAAGGACCTCCGTCTGTGGATTCCCGTCCAGACGCGGCGCGGCTGCCCCATGGGCTGCAGCTATTGCTCGACCTCGACCATCGAGGGCCGGCTTCTGAGAAAACACGCGCCTGAGCGCGTGGTGGAATCCCTGGCCCGATTCGTCGAACGAGGTTTTCGCCACTTTCAATTCGTGGACAACACCTTCAACCTGCCGCCCTCCTACGTGGAAGGGATTTGCGACCGGATCGTGGCGGCCGGCTTGAAAATCCAATGGCTGGCCATCATCTATCCCTCGCGGATGAACGAAAAGCTGATCGCCAAGATGGCCCGGGCCGGGTGCCGGGGCGTCAGTCTGGGCAGCGAAAGCGGGTCTGATTCGATGCTCAAGAACCTGGGCAAAAGATTCAGCGCCGCCGATGTCCGCCGGGTTTCGGAAGCGTTCGGCGAGCAGGGCGTCACCCGCATGGGTTTTCTGATGCTGGGCGGGCCGGGCGAAACCAGGGAGACGGTCAGGGAAAGCCTGGTTTTTTCCGATTCCCTGAAACTGGACAGCCTGAAATGTACCTTGGGCATCCGCATCTATCCCTACACACGCCTGGCCCGTACAGCGGTCGAGCAAGGCGTGATCGCGGCGGACGACGATCTTCTATATCCAAAGTTCTACATGGTCCCGGGTCTTGAAGGCTGGCTGAGGGAAACCCTGAGCGACTGGGTCAAGGACCGCCCGGGCTGGGTGCTATAGAGCCGCCAAACAGGCTTTCCCGTCGCATCAAAACGACATGCGGATACGGTCAATTTCCGGTTGACGAAGGCACGGGTGTGGGATAACATTTTTCAAGAAGAAAACGCGGCACAAGTGCAACACCATCATCCATGGCGGCTCGAAAAATCGGGGCCGATAAACGAGGGGAAATTTTAGGAGAAGGCGCATGAATTTCAACCAAATTCGAGCCATGGCCAAGGGCATGAACATCAACACCTACCGCATGAATCGAACCGCCGTGATCAGGAGTATTCAGCGCACCGAAAACAACATCGAATGTTTCGCCACCGAGCGCATACTGCATTGCAACGAAACCTCCTGCCTCTGGCGGGAGGATTGCCTGAAAAGCAGCGAAAAATAAGCCCTTTCTACATCGGACCGTGCTGACAGGCGGCGTGTTTTCCGGAGCCCGAACGGTTCATGAAAAATTTAGGACCAGACCCGCTGATCCGGGTCTGGTCCTTGTTTTTTTGTAAGTACGCCTGGATACGAAAAGTTCAGGGCTGCCCCTATCTCGCCGCCGCGGCCGGGATATGGTCCGGCGGGCGAACGAGCTTCATGGACAGGGCATTGACCTGATCGCAACCGAGCACGCACGCGCCGCAGCCATAACAGGCGCCCGGATCCACTCTGGCCTTCAGTTTTTTCGACCTCTTCGCGCCCTCAGGCTTGACCATTTCAATGGCGTCGAAATGGCAGCGGTCCACGCAGGTCTGGCAGCCGATACACGTCTTTTCATCCACCACGGCGACATAGCGGCTCTTTTCCCAAACCTTGTTCAGGGGCGCGTCCACGATGTCCATGGGCACGGAGGTCATGCAGCAGTCCCGGCAGCATTGGCAGCCGACGTTCAGGCCGGTCAGGGAGGCGTTGTTCATCCAGATGTGTAGGAGCCCGTCTTTTTCTATGGTGTCCAGCAGTTCCAGGGCCTCGTCCAGGTTCAATTCCTTGCCGGCTTCCCGGGCCATGGCGTAATCGGCCCCGCGGTTGAACTGCAAACAGTGCCACAGGTCTTCCTCGGCGGTGTGGGAGCAATGCTCGTCCACCGCGGTGGTGCGGTACCTGCAGGAGCAGGGCACCACGGCGATGCGGTCCTGCGCCTTGAGCAACTCGCGGAAGTCCTCGCTGGGCAGCATATCCGGGTTGTCTTTAATGGCCTGGTAGGCGGGGATGATGCGCGCGCGGGGCCGCTCGGCCTGGGCGTACAATTTTCCCACGTCCGGATACCATTCGTTCATGACAAAATCATGCCACAGCTCGTAGAACTTACGGTCCTTGACCGGGTCCCGGCCCTTGGCAGCCTGGCTGGCGTCATGAAGCTGGGTGATCGCCCGGGCAAAGCGGTAATATTCCCGGTGCAAGAAATCGCCCTTGGGAAAGACCGCGCCGGCGTAGAAAAGGCTGTCCAGTTCCTTGGCCACGGTCTCCGCGTCGATCCCGGTCTTCCGGGCGACTTCCTCGGCCGTGCCCGGCAGGGAGGCCGCGATCTGGGCCTGTTGGGGCGTGAGCAGATTTTCCAATACGGCCCGGAGCCGCTTGGAATCCGGGTATTTTAAATTTGCCATCAATACCTGATATGCATCTTCGGCCATCATGTCTCCTCTCCCTCCTTCAAGTTAAGATTACCCATGACCCTGGGACAGTCATCAGCTTATCCATCGTCACCCAGAGGCCTGTTGGACGATGTTGATCAGCAATTGCGCGATCTCCTTAACCTCCTCCCCGGCGTTGGTATTGACCGGCGGCCGGCCGTCAAACCCGGCATCCTGCACCGCCTGATCGAAATGAATCGTGCCCAAGGTCTTAACATTCCTTTTCTCGAGTTCGGCGATCATTTTTTCCTTGATCGTTTCAGACGGAACCTTGTTCAGCAAGGCCCCCACCCGATCGATGCCCATGCCTTCGGCCATGTAAACGATCTTCTCCGCCAGGGCCATGGATTCGAAGGACGGTTCGGTGATCGACAGCACTAGATCGACGCTTCTTTCCACGCCCCGGCCGAAACTCTCGACCCCGGCCTCCATATCGATCAGAAAAATTTCGTTTTCGCCCAGCGCCAACCGGGCCACCAACCCCCGAGTCACGTCGGCCATGGAGCAGGCGCACCCCTGAAAAGGATTGTCGATCTTGCCCACCATCAAAAACCTGATGTTGTCCTCAGCCGGGATAAAGTCCGGCGGGATGTCCGTGATCTTGATCTCGGGCAACATGATCCAGTGGGTGTCGTCTTCCGCTTCTCCGGTGTAGGAAAAACGGCTCATGAGCGACAAGAGCGGTTTGGGCATCTGTTCGAAACCCAAGGACCGATAGAGGCCCGGGTTGGATTCGTCCGTATCGAGCACCAGCACGGTATAGCCCAAACTGGCCAGGGCCTTGGCCATGAGCGTGACCGTCGTGCTTTTGCCCACGCCGCCCTTGCCGCAGACCGCGATCTTCTGGATCGGACCTCCCTGCTTGGCATGCTCCTTTAAATAGGCCCGTACCTTTTTCGAGGCCTCGACCATTTCTTCATTGGTCGTGGCCACGCACAGGCCGCAATCGATACACCCTTCGGCTTCGTAATGCGGACAGCCAAAAGGGCAGTGAAAAATCCCCATGAATCAATCTCCAGCGGGCCTGGATCCGAACCGGCGCGAGGCGGCGCGGGCCGCGATTTGCCCGGTTCCAACCCCTTGACGCCGCTTTTTTATTTTCATTGGTTGCTCAGGCGCCCTAAGGGTTCGTTACCCCTTCGGAATGGCGATTTTTCGCCAAGTACATGCAAAATCGGTCAAATTGGCCATTTTAAGCATAATAATCCACCAAGCCCCTTCCGTCAATCAGAATCCCTCCCGTCCGCCCCCCCCGAGGCTCGCCCTGCCCATGGGCGGAGACAGGAAAAGGACCATTCCTCGCGGGCCGCGAGAAAGGTCCTTTCCTTGTTGGACCGGTGGACCTTGCCAGGTCGATAGAAGGGGCTTACTCCCCCTTCCACTCGGGCTTTCTTTTGGTGGCAAAAGCCATGGCGCCTTCCATGGCGTCTTTGGAGGAAAACACCTTGGCCAATCCGGGAAAGCCCTTGGAGGTTTCGCTCAAAGGCTTTTCACGGCTCAGCAAGGCCCCTTCTTTGGTGGCCCGAACAGCGAGCGGCGCGCATTCCATGATCCTTTCGGCCCAACGTTCCGCCGTGGACATCAGGTCAGCGTGCGGCACCACCTCATTGATCAGGCCCCACCGCAAGGCATCCTGGGCGGACATGCGACCCGCGGTGAGCATCAGTCCCATGGCCACGTGCCAGGGCAGACGGCCGGGGAGTTTCAAGACCCCGCCGGCCGCGGCAATCAAACCGACCCTAGGTTCCGGCAGACCGAATTGAGCATGTTCGGAGGCGACAATGATATCGCAGGAAAGGGCGATTTCCAGTCCGCCTCCCAGGGCATGTCCGTTCACCGCGCAGATGACGGGCTTGAACAGATCGAAACGGGAGGTCAAACCGGCGAAGCCTCCCTTGACTTCGGCCATGCCCTTGATCAAGGCCTCGATGCCATGTTCGGCCTGCCATTTGAGGTCGTTGCCCGCGCAAAGCGACCGTTCGCCGGCGCCGGTGATGATGGCCACCCAGGCGTTCGGGTCCGCGGCGAACTCGTCAAAGGCCTGATCCAATTCCTTTGAGGCGGGCGGGTGAAGGGCGTTCATTCGATCCGGGCGATTGATGGTGACTTTGGTCAAGTGACCCTTTTTCTCGACCTCGATAAACTCAAAAGCCATGACTTCCTCCTTTTCCGTTGTCGTTACCGAATATGGCCTCTCCTCATGATGAATCGTCCATCGCCGCTTCGATTTCGGTTAGCGTGGTCCCGCACCTGACTCGCAAGGAGAGGTTGTCGGCCAGAAAAATCATGATGCACGGTTATACCACACAACCGTATAGTTACATCAAACAATTTATGATGGACCGGAAAAGGCCATGCACTTCTTCATACTTCGAAGCCCGGAGGCAAGGCAAAAAAACCCGCAGCATGCCGCGGGGCTCTTCAGATGTCGCTCGCTCACCCCGCTGCAAGCAGAGGGGAAGGCGCTCGCGGGGTATTTTCAGCTCTTGGCCAGGGCAAACTTGGTTTCATCGAAGTATTTGCTCTTTCTTAAAAAACCAAGCGCGTTCAGCCCGAAGAACATCTCCCATTCTTCCGTGGAAAAAGGATAGCCGCTCTTTTTTGCATTCTCCATGATGATTTGCAGCCACTCAAGCTCATTCATGCCAATGGTGAGATTGGCCAGCGGCCAGTCAGAGCCGAACAATATTTTCGATCTTGATTTTTCATGATCAAACAAGCGTCGCAAAAAGCTGTAGAAGTATTTGATCCCGCCTCTTTTTTGGAACCCATGCACCGCGAATCTTCCGGTTGGATCCTCGACGACCTGCCAGTCGTGCACGTCGAGGTACACATTATCGTAAGACTGACAGAGCTGTATGCACTTTTCAGTGTTTTCACCGGTCAGGTCCGAAGTAATACACGCGGCGGCGATGACAAAATTCAGCCCGGGGAAAGCCTTGGCGATCTCCTCGAAGTGATCCGCGCTGCTGTAGCATACGCCGTCTCCTCCATCGAGCTGCGTTGCGTCGATCACGGCCACCGCGCCCAGGTCCTGCAATTTCTTGAAAAAGGGCCAGCAGTATTTTTTATCGCTTGGCAAAATCTCTCGGTCCAGGCCATAGGCTTTTCCAATCCTGTTCCTGGCCCACAGGGAAAAGATCATTTCCCCGAAACCCACAATGCCGTAATCCTGAACAGCGGCCTCGGCAAGCTGAAGCGCCTCTGGATTGCCGGGATGAATTCCCATGAACGGAATCAACCTTCCGGGGGCTTCAGCGCAATAGGATTTACCGTCCTTCAGGTATTCAAGCACGGTCCTGTTGGCCCTCGGCACCTTGTCCATCAGTTGGAACACAGCAACGTCCTGTCCTGTGCGATCCATTTCTGCTATCAACCCAGCGGTGTCATATCGCAGCCTTGGAAGAATATGGACGTGGCTGTTAATGACCGGGACCTTGACGAACTGTTTCAGGTACGCGGTTTTGTTTTCTCCCGCTGGCGAGGCAGCGGACATTGAAGGAGAATCCATGGCAAAAGCCATGGCGCCCACTGTGCCAAGCGCGGTGATCTTAAAGAACTTTCTCCGTGTCACTTTTCTTTCTCCAAGAAGCATGGTTGCCTTCAGCCGTTAGGTGACGAAACCTGGGCTTTGATCGTAACCCATGTTCCGGCCGGCCTAGGACCGAGGGATCAATTTTCTATCGGTTCTATCACGGCCTGGCGTTGGACTTCGACGACCCGGGCGATATTGTCCTTGTCCGCCGGGTCCATGACTACGGTCCGGATCAGGATCAGCCCCACCCGGCTCAACCCAGGCGCTTGCACAAAGATTTCCCGGCCCTGAGGCCGGTACCCGGACTGGGACCCGGCCAGCACGATCTCCACTTCGTCCCCGTACTTTTCCTGGGCCTCGATATCGTTCAGCGTGAAATAGCAGGCTTGATTGCGCGCGAAAAAGGTGACCGACCAGTACACGCCGTGTGGCACACTGGCTTTCAGGCGGATGGGGTGCTTCCGCACGTCGTAGATGCACGCGGAATTCAAGGCGTGCGGCGTGGGCGCCGGCACCAGTCTGGAGGCGGACGTAAGCAGCGGGCTATGCCAGAAAGTGTTTTTCCCGTCCTTGTAGGTGGGGAAACCCTTGAGCCTGCGGTCGGTCAGATAGTAGGTGTATCCCGAAATTCCGGCGATATAAAACACCCGCTCCAGGACCACGGTCAAAACCAGCCAGACGATGATCAACAGCACGATATTCATGGCCGGTCCTCCCGGATCACGCGGGGAAGCTCAATGGTCTCTCCGTGCTCGATCATGCTGGCCCCGGGATTGTAGCAGCGAAAGGAAAGCGTGAATCCGCCGGCCGCTTCACCCAGCGGTATCCAGTCGCCGGGCTTTTCCTTGGCGGACACGCGGATGGTCCAGGAATTGTCCGCTTCCCGCTGCACATCGGTTTTCGAATAGGAATACCGATCCTGTTCGTTGGGTATGAAAAAGAGATCCTTGTACACGGACAGGCACCACCAGCGCGTATCCGGGTCGCTGCCGTGGATGACATAGTCGGACCCGCAATCCAACGGCCGGCCCGAGGAATCCACGCTCGTTCCCCAGTAAATGGCTTCGCTGCGGTCCATGCCGAACCCGGTGTGCTTGGCTATCCTGGCCCGGTGTATCCTACGCGCCTCCCGGTTTCCCTCACCCCGCCGGCTGGTGCTCCAGTTTCCATTTTTGATGGCGTCAAAATCTCGAAGCCTGGCCGGCCTCATTTTGTATCTTATCTCCAGATAGGCGAATCCGGCGGCTACCAAAATACTGGCGATCGTTGCGAGCAGATAAATCAATGTGCTTCCTCTGTAAGCTGTTGGTCGGGCGTGAAGGACTGGTCTGAGCGACCCTTCGTATCAAGGAACAAGGGTTGATGACAGCCTAGGCGGCAGGCCGTTTCCGCATCAAACACCGCCAAGCCCGGGGCGGTGTCGGGCTGTTGGACCCGAATTGGCTGGTTATCAGGGAGAGCACCTCGAAGTGAGGCTCAACCGCCAAGACAATGTCCGTCGCGGACCGTCGAGGCGGACCAGGACGATGCTCGTCCGCGTTGCCCACGATCGTGAGCCACAGGCCGGCGTCCTCGAGGTGAGCGGCGACATTTTGGGCAAACCAGCTCCGATCGCTCTCCGAACCGAAGGAATGAAAGCAGCCCCTGTCAAAGGCAAAACCAAAAGGCGCACCGTCAATCTCGCTCTGAAGGAAATCCACCAGCCGAAAATCGCAGACAACCCCGGCCTCGGCGGCTTTTTCCTTGGCCTTGCCCAGAGCAACGTCCGACGTATCCGTTCCAATAACCTCAAAGCCGTTCTGGGCGAGCCATATGGAGTTGTCGCCGGTCCCGCAACCGATGTCCAAGGCTTTGCAGCTCGAAATCGGTCCCTGGGTCACGACTTCAATGAGGTTGAAATCCGGCTTGCCCACGTCCCACGGCGTACTACCGGATTTGTACCTTTCTCGGTAGCCCTCTTCGATGGTCATTTCATTACTCCTTGTGTCAAGCCATTGTAGCCCCTTGCTTTTCACGCGGTCAAGCGTGGGGACGCGCCCGGGCCGCCACCGATGGCCAGGGCCGCGTTAGAGGCGCGAATCTCACGGACGCTGCGGTTATTTCTGACCTTCCGGTCCGGGGCCTGGTCGATGTACAAGTTCGTAGATGGTCCCCAAGTCTTTCTGGGTGGCCATGTAGGTAAAGCGGGACTTGGGGCCGGCCGGCCCCGCCATGTCGATAGCGATTCCCTGCTGTTGCAGGGCGGTGACGCATTGATCGTGGTCATCGACCGCACCGAAACTGAGGTGATGTACGCCGTTGCCATGCATCTTCAGGAAATCCCAATGGGTGCTCGGCGCCCTTAACGGCTCGATCAGTTCGAGCTGCATGTCTCCACAGTAAGCGATGGAAATCTTCAGCTGCAAATCCATCCAGATCATGGGGATGCCGTGCAGCACCGCTTTGGAGGGAACGATCGGCTTGGTTGGATCGAAAGCGGGCTGCGGGCGCATGGCGGTGGTCATGGTCGTCCAGGGCCCGATACCGAAGAGTTCCTCATAGCGCTTGGACATGCCCTCGGCATCGTCCACCACGAAACCGATCTGGTTGATGCGCTTGCCCTCCATTTTCCACAGCGACGGAGCCGGTGGCGCATAGACGCCCCACGGGGTAAGCTCGGATGAACCGCCGGGAGACGGCGGCGTCACGATCTCGAAAACCGTGCCCAGCTCCTGGACCGCGTCCAGGTAGCTGAACGTGACAGCGCCGCCAAAGGTCCCCTGCATCTCCAGGCCAATCCCCTTGCTCCGCAAGCCGGCGACCACGGCGTCGTGATCTTCCAGCATTCCAAAGCTGACGTGATGGATGCCCTCGCCATGTTTGTGGAAAAACTCCATGTGGGCGCCGGGACCATACAAGGGCTGGATCAGCTCGATTTCAAGGCCCGCCAGATTGGCCTCGGCCATCCTGACACCCGCATCCACATCCCCGAGGGGCTGGCCGTGAAGATTCACATCGGTCACGGTCAGGTCGTGAAACAGCCAGGGACCGACACCGAAAATATCGGAGTACCGTTTCGCGGTCTTGGTCGCATCCGCCACCACCAGGCCGATCCGAACGATTTTTCCGTTTTTCATGTCCACTACCGGTTGCCGTTCCGTTCCTTCCGTCATGGTTCGCCCTCCCGCGATCTTTTCAGACTTCGTTGTTGGTACATGTTGTATCGTTATCTTAATAAGATAAAGCCATCAGTGCCCATCAGTAAAGGACAATATAACCCGGAATGACGCGGCAAGACCGCGAATTTTTTATTCCAGACCTCCTAGCGCCACTTTTCGCCCATTTCACGGGCGTTCAGCGCCTGGACGTTCAGGTCGAAGGCGGTTTTCCGGTCCGGGGTCGGCTCTTGGCTCTCGGGGTCCACACCTCCAACGGGAGACTCGGGGACGAGCTTTTAAACTTGGAGATGTTCCACACCCCTAGGCAGGCACGGGGGCTGATCGGACGTTGGCGCATCCAATACAACACCTTGAGACCGCCTAGATCTCCGGCCCACAGAACCCAACGCCGGAGACCCTCCAGGGGGTACCCCGGTGGGACTGGGATGATTCCTTTTGCCCCTGCCCCTGATTTCACTGCACCTGCCAATGTGGCTCAATAACCGGACAGGTCACAGTCGTTGCCGCTGGGTGCCTGCCGCCTTTGTATTCCCGCTTCGCCATCCCTATCGGCCGGCGCCGGGTCGCGGCTGACAGGAGAAATTCGGGTTGACTCGGGAAAATCGATGAATTACTATGATTAAAATTGAAAAAAGGTAAGATTTTCAAGTAAATTGATGAGAATCGTCTCTTAGGGATGTTTTTAATTATTTTCAGATATCTTCTTCCCCGGCCGTTGTATCACCTAGAACTGGTTTCAAAACCTGCTTTTGGGCTTAATCTCTTTGTCGAGCCCGGAAGACAATTCTCAAAATATTCTTTTATATTCGATCCGTTAACCTTGTCGGCCCTTCTCGATTTTGATTCCCGATGAAGGCCCTGAAATGATTTTCATGAGGTTTTAAAACCAGTTGTAATAAACGATCCCGATCCGGGCATGTCCAACCCGATCGTCGATTGTGGCGGTGTTTTCGATTGATTATGGTGGTGCTGGCGAGCTTCGGTTGGAAAGAACGCTTGGCTTTTCAAACCAAGGGACTGCCTAGCCCCAATTTTAACCACCCCAAAACGAGGAGGAAAAGATGAAGAAAGGAAGCAGGTTTGTTTTACGGCAATTGCTCCTGACTGGCTTGTTGCTGGTGTTGACCGCTGGTTTGTCATTTGGCGCCGATTTTAACTGGCGCAAATACGAGGGGACGACGATCCGCGCGCTGCTGGGCAAATCCGCATTTTCAAAAATCACCGTGGCGCATGTCGCGGAGTTCGAGAAACTGACCGGGATCACGGTCAAGGCCGAGTATTACGCATCGGCTCCCATGCGTCGAAAACTGGTCATGGAGTTGGGGGCGAAGAACAAAGACCTGGATGTTTTCGCCGGCATGATGAAAACGGCCTATCAGTATGAAAAGGCTGGCTGGCTGGAACCGCTGGATAAGTATGTTAAAAATCCGGAGTTGACGAGTCCCGATTTTGATTTCGCGGATTTTGTTCCACGCACCAATCCGATTATCAATGGGCGGTTGATCGGGATAGCTGGTAGCAGCAATCCTCAGTTGCTCATGTATCGCAAGGACCTGTTTGAAAAATACGGCATCAAGGTTCCCACCAATTGGGCTGAGCTGGAGGCGGCCGCCAAGACGCTGAAAAAGAACCTGCCGGAGGGACAGTTTGCCTGGATAGTCCGCATGGACCAGGAGAACACGGCGCCCTTCGCAACATTTCTTTACACCAACGACGCCAGTTGGCTGGATAAAAACGGGAAGCCATGTTTTAACACGCCGAATGCAGTGGAAGCCATTGAGTTTTACGGGAAAATGGCTCGGGAATACGGGCCTCCGGGAGCTGCCACCATTGGCTGGAAAGAGGTAGTCGGGGCCATGGCCCAGGGAAAAGCCGCCATGACGTCGGAGGTTTCGATTTTTGCGAACCTCGTTTTTGAAAACCCGAAACAGTCCAAGGTCGCCGGGAATATGGGTTATGCCATGATTCCTCCGGGAAAAACAGGGGCGTATCAGGCCATGCTACCGCTGAATATGAATCATATCAGCGTGTTTTCAGAGAAAAAGGAGGCGGCCTGGCTCCTGGTACAATACCTCAACATGAAAGAGCAGGTGTTGGATTATCAAATGGCCGGCCTGCCAGCGACACGCCTGTCGAGCTGGGAAGATCCGAAATGGAAAGCCGCCGATAAACTGCCGCAACTGTCGAAACTGCAGGTCGAGGCTCTCCAAAACGGGCGTATCGGCTTTGAAATCCCGATCGCCAAATTTACTGAAGCCCGACCGATATTGCAGCGTGTTCTTTACACCGCGTACGAGGGCGGCAACGTGCAACAGGCGGCCGACGAGGCTGTCAAAGAGATAGAGCGGCTGACAGAATAGGCAGATCGGCATGAACGACACATCGTTGGTCCAACGAACACTGGAATACGCGGACAGCCAGATCCGCTGGTTGTTTTCCGTTCCGGCCGTGCTGGTGATGCTGGGGCTGTTCGCCTATCCGCTGTTCAAACTGATAGCCACCAGTTTCACCAACGAAGTGCTTTCATCGGGAGGGACCATTGAATTTGTGGGACTGGCCAATTACGCCAGGGCCTTTTTTGAGGATCACCACTTCTGGCGCTCTATTTGGATCACGCTCTATTTTGCCGTGGGCTCAACCCTGGGCCAGATGATATTGGGCCTGGGGTTGGCCCTTTTCTTGAACCGGCAGTTCAAGGGCGAGGCCACGTTCCGCATGTTTCTGATGTTTCCCATCATCGCCACCCCGGTGGCCATGTCGCTGGTATGGTCCATGCTCATGAACCCGATGATGGGACAATTGAATTATTACCTGTCGTTTTTTGGTTTCCCCAAGTCGTTGTGGACCGCTGACGCCGCCACGGTTTTACCCTCTATTATCATGGTGGAGATTTGGCACTGGACGCCCATGACCATGCTGGTGTTCCTGGCCGGGTTGAAAAGCCTGCCCAAGGAACCTTTTGAAGCGGCGACCGTGGACGGGGCCTCTCGGATGCAGATGTTCACCCGCATCACCCTGCCACTGCTGCAGCCTTATATTTTCCTGCTGTTGTTGATGCGGCTGGTTCACGGTCTCAAGGTCTTTGACAAGATATTCGTGCTATCCGGCGGGGGGCCCGATCGCGCGTCCGAAACGCTGAATATCATGATCTACAACCAGGCCTTTGGAGCGATGAATATCGGATATGCATCCGCCCTGGGATCCTTTTTGATGCTGATCATTCTGCTCATCTCCTTCGGCCTGTTCCGTTTCCGGCAGAGAAGCTGGAGCTACTGAATGCGCCAATATCAAACGATACGAACCATCAGCCGGCTGTTGTTTTACGCCATTTTGCTTTTCATCGTGGGGGTGTTCTTCTTTCCTTTTCTTTGGGTGATCTACACCTCATTGCAGAGTCCCATCACCGCTGGAGCCGTCCCGCCGGATTTGCTGGCGACACCGACCCTGGACAATTTCCGGCAGGTGTTTGAACAAGGACAGTTTTTCAGGTGTTTGCTGAATTCGACGGTGGTGGTCTTGTTGACCCTAGTCGCCAATTTGATCATCTCCCTGCCGGCGGCCTACGTCATTGCCCGCAATCGGCAGAACTGGATGATGTTCCTGGTTTTATTTTTACAAATGGCGCCATGGATCTGTCTGCTTTTACCCTGGTACATCATCTTTAAAAAGCTGGGCCTGTATGACACGTATTTCGGGCTGGTATTGTCCAATTTGACCTTTATGATTCCGTTCACGGTGTGGTTGATGCTGGGATTCTTCGAGGATGTACCGGTCGAGGTGGAAGAAGCCGCCTGGCTCGACGGATGTTCGCACATGGGGACCTTTATCAGGATCGTGGTTCCCCTGGTGAAAGGGGGAATCATTACCATCTCGACGCTGGGCTTTATGTTCTGCTGGAATATTTTTCTCTTCCCACTGGTTTTGTCCGGGTATGAGACCAAGACGCTGCCGGTGTTTGTTTATGGATTCTTGGCGGACAACCAGCTCGATTTCGGTCCCTTGGCGGCCGCGGCTTTGCTGGCCATGGCGCCGGTCATTGTATTCGTTTTGCTCAACCAGAAGTACTTCCGTCAGGGCATTGCCTTCGGCGGCGGGAAATAGGAAAATATTTTTAGACCATTACGGAAAAAAGCAATTGGCTGGAGTATTCATAAAGATGCGGGAGTTACCATGGCTCGGGTCAAGATAGATAAAGTAACCAAGAAATTTGGGAAAGTCGAAGCGGTCAAGGATTTTTCCCTGGAGATCCAGGATGGTGAGTTTATCGTGCTGGTGGGACCGTCCGGCTGCGGGAAAACCACCTTGCTACGCATGGTGGCCGGTTTGGAGACGGTGACCTCGGGGCGGATTTTTATTGAAGACGCCGAGGTAACGCACGTGCGACCAAAGAAGCGGGATATTGCCATGGTCTTTCAGAACTACGCGCTCTATCCCCACATGAATGTTTACAGCAACCTGGCCTTTGCCTTGAAGCTCCGAAGAATCCCCAAGGCTCAAATAAAAGAAATCGTGAAAAAAACGGCTGACCTGCTGGGGATCGGCGATTTTTTAAATCGGCTGCCCAATCAGCTCTCTGGAGGACAGAAGCAGCGCGTCGCCCTGGGCAGAGCCATCGTCAGGCAGCCCAAGGTATTCCTGTTCGATGAACCCCTGTCCAACCTGGACGCCAAGCTGCGGGTTTCCATGCGGGCCGAAATCCTTGATATTCACCAGCGACTCAACAACACCTCGATCTACGTGACCCACGACCAGTTGGAAGCCATGACCATGGGCACGCGGATCATCATCATGAAAGACGGCGTGATTCAGCAGAACGGTTCGCCCAAAGAGATATACAACAATCCCGCCAATAAATTTGTAGCCGGGTTCATCGGCTCGCCGGCCATGAATTTAATGCCGTTTGTTATAAAGGAAGACGGGGGGAAACTGATCGCAACGAGCGGAGACATGGCCTTGGCTGTTCCGGCGGAAAAGGAAACGCCTTTACGATCTTATGTGAATCAGGAGGTATGTTTGGGTTTGAGGCCGGAACATATCAGTAACTCCGCCGGGAACGGTGGTGAACAAGGGAAATCATCCTTTATGGCTTTTGTTCGTTTGGTGGAACCGCTGGGTTCGGAGCAGTTGATTCACCTGGAAGCGCGGAACCAGCGGTTCATTGCCCGTATCGATCCCCGTTCAACCATTAGCTACGGCGACTCCCTAGATTTTTATGCGGATATGAACTTTGCCGCGTTTTTCGATTCCGCAACTGAAGCCAGGATCGTTTAGGCCGCGTCGCCTTCGTCTATCCTTCTGAAGACCGCGGGCTACACGGGTTCGGAACATTGCCGAGGTTGATGACCTTGCTTCACCTCCCCTTAACCCCCTGTCAATCAGAAAATTGCAGATATTACTCAGAGCGGAAAGTGAGTTGCATAAACATCACTTGACAACCAAGCGGAAGGGAACGCACGAAGAAGCTGGACCCTGGATTAAATCATTCCAGGGTGACGGTTTATGGAACACCGGCAACCCAACAACGTCATTCTGGCATGTATTAAGCCAGAATCCAGAATCCCTGGGGTATCCTTCCGCCATG